>Ga0180437_10001037_pt1 | contig 49154 bp, 81 predicted proteins | sample SS_ome_4_FD_132410 | JGI IMG/M metagenome (GOLD analysis project Ga0180437, IMG submission 132410) | Hypersaline lake sediment archaeal communities from the Salton Sea, California, USA - SS_3_D_1 metaG | ecosystem: Environmental > Aquatic > Non-marine Saline and Alkaline > Hypersaline >... | reverse complement strand
TGTCCGGGACTCGCAACGAATACGTCCTTGACTCGGTAAATGTCTGTACTCCTCGGGATCGCTTGCAGAGGCGGGTTGGAACAAGACAGACGGCCCGTCTCGGTACCGACGAGATTGAGATTCGCGTGAAGTCGACAGTTGGCATCCATCGTTTCCCGGAATTTTCGGTAATAATTAGCGTACACACGGTTCCACCCCCTGTACTCGAGTAGTTCTTTTACGCCGGGTCTCTTGGGCATCTTCTCTAGTATCTTGGCCGCTGTGCTCTTGAGCCCGAGCCACTTTTGCAGCTGGGGCGCACTATTGAGATTGATCTCGTAACCTGCCAGCTCCTCGATCTTTTTGCGGCATCTTTCCACTTCGGTCTGCGCCTTCTCCTGGTATTCATCCATAAGCGCCATATCGAGCCCAATGCCGTGTCTTTCCATCTCGCAGATGGCGAGCTGGTATTCGTTGTACTCCTGCCACAGGTCGTGTATTTTCCACTTGTCGAGGTAAGGCTTGTAATACTCATGCAGCATGCGAGTTAAGATGACATCCTGCTCGGCGTAGGGAGCGACAAGCTCGGCGGGTAACTGGGACATCTGCCCCTTTTTGAGTTTCCTTTTCTTTAGTTCGTCGTTGAGCTTCTGTTCTTCCTCCTCGGCTTCCGACCCTATATACTTGGCACCTAGGGCTTTGAGCGTAGCCTTTGGCTCGTTCTCATTAAGGAGATGCGCCATGGTCTGTACGTCTTCGATTTTTGGTGCGTAGGGCACACCGTCTCGGTACAGGAATTCCATGTCGAATCCGTAGTTGAACCCGACATATGTGATCTTCGGCGACGACAGGAGATTGCGAAAAGCAGTCATGGAGTGGAGCGGTAGGTTCTCCCCTTCCCCATGTCGAAATGGGAAATAATAGCTCTGGCCGTCTCCCTCTACTGCGATGCCGCACAAACGGTCGTCTCGCCACATCTGCAACCCGGTGGTTTCGCAGTCCACGTACAATGTCTTGCACTGATGCAGACGCGAAATCACGTGTGGGAACTGACTAGATGTGACGATCATTTTTCCAATCCCAAGCCAGTACTCGAGTCCAGACCGATTCATAAGAAGGTACCGGTCTATAGATGCTTAGCATGTGAGGCAGGTGCGACTTGCCACTTACAATCTGCCCGTCCTTGACGCGCCAAAAAGGTAAGCGGTTGGTGAAGAGCCATATGGCCGATGCCTTGCCCCATATCCAGTCCTTGAACCACGACACGTCGGTGCACACGTGGGTAATGGCAACCACGGTGATCTTCCTTTTCCTGGACTGTGTGTAGGCCCGTTCCATAAACTGATTGATAACGCCTCTGGTGTAAGGCGGGTTTAACCAAACGCTGCCACCTTTTGGTGGGACCCAGTCTTCTGTTAGGGCATCATGTTCTGGGTACATGAGTCCGTTTTCGCACATGCAGTTATGCTCCTGGCATGCGGCGTCTAATGTGAACCGAAAATGCTTGTCTATCGCGTTGAACACGTTCCGATCCGTCGTCCAGTCTTGTGGCCCGGCGACCCCTTTCCGTGTTTTTAATGCGTCTGTCATTTTGACCTCATGAGGGAGCGGGTGTCCGAAACAAGGGGGAGGGAAACCCGGACACCCGCTCCCACTAAATCCACCCTAGCTGTTTAGAGGGTAACAGCCGTCGATGGATGACCGCTTTGTCCCCTGATACTCGTCGTCCACCACAGACAACATGCACTTCTTGCCGATGGCATCCTGCCGGGAGAACTTGCTGGTCTGACCCCCTTGTCCCAGACCAGTCGCCTCGATCACCTCCCGCAGTTTCCACATGGCCGCTGGCGTCAGTGCGGTGTAGAGGCGCAGCACGTGTCCCTCGTGCTCCCCCTCCATGATCTGGAAATGCCAGATCCACATCGGGTTGCCAGCGTTACTGGTCGACTTCACGACATCGGCCACACCAGCGGTGTACATACCGGCCGGAATTGTGAAATCCTGCTCTTCCTCTTCGGGCAGATCTACTTCGAAAGCCTCGTCCTGATCTGCCATTTCCGGTCCGAATGGGTCCCCTGCCATGTCAATTCTCCTTCTTGTCGGTTGTGGGTTTATCACCCTTTGGTTTCTCGTTCTTGAACCCCTCAGAGGAGAGGAGCAAGTCATAAATGGACGCCAGATCCGGGTCGTCTACCACTTGGCCCAGCCCGTCCGCGAACCGGTGGCCACGGGTTTTGGCGCGATACACTCCCTCTTGACGGGTGAGCATCTTGCGGTTTCCTTCGTTGTCGAGGTACATATACCACACCATGTCGCAGTACCCCATCACGGCTTGCCCTAGCTTCTCGGTGAAAGCCGGTGTGACGCTCTCGAGCTTGGGTGGCGTGTCCTGGTTGCGAGCTACACGGCGAGCGTAATTCTCCCGTGATAGAGCCGTGATTACTGTGTTGAATGGGGCGTCACGATACCACCGGAACAAGCGCTTGAGCTTGGCCGTATTGGTGCCGTAATCCTCTTGCCACAGGTCGTCTCGACTCTTGCGCTTGCGTTTCTGCTCGGGCAGCTCCTGGTCTGCATTCCACGCGTTGGTGGCGATCATTTCCAGGTCCTGCGTCTGAAGCTCGGACCCGCTATCAATAACGACCGTCTTGAACCGGTCGAATCCCTTCTCCTTGTTGGTGATCTTCCAGAACACCTCTTCTAGGTGGTCCACCGACTTAATGTCAACGGCTTTGAGTCCTTTGACACCAGCCACCGAGATAAGCCCACCCTCGATATTGAGCACCAGAACGTCACGAAGCTCGGGGTGGGCCTGTGCTGATGCTGCCAGCGTGGTCTTTCCCACGCCGGGCTCGGAATACACCAGCAGATTGATGAATGGCTTGACTGTGGAAACGTCGTAGATTTCCATTTCACTCCTCCAATTCGATGTTTGGGTTTAGGGGCTTGTCTTCCTCGTCTTTATACATGAAGGTTGTTTGGAGAAGAAAGTCGGTATCCTCACCTCGCAGGTCGGCCATGCAGAATTCGCGCAGTCTGCACCCATTGCATGTGAACAGACCGATGGTGCGCGGGTAGGATTTGGCCTCCTGTATGGCCTTGGCGTTGCTCACCATGTTGTTCCAGACGGCCCGCACCATCATGTCCGGCCAGTAATTGGTCGACATACGGGACCACTCGACATCTTGCAGCTTGGCACGCATATCCTCGTAGTCGGCCGGGTCTTGGCCTTGGCGCTCAATAACGGCCAGGTATGTTGGCCAGTCTGTGGTAATCAACTGACGGCCCACCGAACCGTTCTTGTTGATTGAGGGTTCCTGTGGTGTGGTGGACTTTATTTGGTGAGTGATGGACCCATACACGTCCTTGATGTCGAGTTCGACCGTCATCAAGTGTTTGTACAGAGCCATCTGCTGGTTGAACTCTTCGGCGTAGTCACCCTGGAACGACTTGCGGACCTTATGATCCACGAGCCACTTCCGGCCCGTCTCAAGTTCGAGAGCTACCCAGTCGATGTGTCCCTCGAAATGGGACCAATCACCCGATTCCTTGGGCAAGTCGCACTCGAGTTTGGTCTCGACTAAGGGCACACCATCCACACTTACGGTGTCCCACTTCTCTCCAAGCTCAAGAGAATCGAGGGTGCGCCCAGTGATAGCGTGTGCTTCCGGCCCCATCTCCTCGACTTGCATCTCCTCATCCGGGAATAGGGGCTGCTCGAGAAGCTCATCTTGCCACTCGGCGATTGCATTGGCTACCGACTCACCCAACAGACCAGCGGCAAGTCCCCTGTGGACAGCGATACCAAGCGATATGGCCGGTCTCTCATGACGCGGTTTGATCCTGAGTACGTACTTGAGGTAATAAGAGTACTGGCACCTTTGCCACGTGGACCACTGCGTGTACGAGAGATGCCTAGGCATGATACGCCTCCTTCAGGGCATCCCAGATCTCGGGCGTGATCCAGTGCGCGCCCTTGAGATAGGTGAGCGTCTCCTGGTTGGTGACGTCGAACTCGGCCGGCTCCCCCTTCATGAGCCTCAGGACCTTGCCACGCAGACGGCCGTCGTGACCGGGCTTGAATTTTGCTCTACCATAGACTGGCATGCCGCACCCACACAGGCATTTGCTGGTGGTGGCTCGCACCTGCGCTTTCGATGCCTGCGATAGATCGATGGTCTTGCGGATCTTGGTGGTGTCGACATTGGCGGGTGGTGCGAGTCTCTGTTGCTCCCTGACTCTTTTGACTATGAAACCATCCACGTTCTCGAGCACCCCCTTTTTGAGGAGGTTGTTTACGACCCGAGCGTCATACAGCTTTTTTGCCTCCTCCTCAGTCAGCGGTCCGGTGTGCTCTCCGATCTTGAGGAGCGTCTTCTGTTGCGCGTGCGATAACTTACTCATTGTGTGTCCCCTTCGTTATTAGACGGCGTATTATAGCATGTCAGGGTATAGTCTGTCAAGTACTATATTTGGGGTCAACCCCTAGGAACTGAAACCACTTCTTGGATGCGTGCATCACGTCTTCTTGCCAGTAGAAGATGGCGAGCCCGAGCTTCTCAGCTTCCTTGAACTCGCTATTGGACCCCGCGCTCTCTTCCCACTGTGGGCCCATCAGGATGGCATCACAACGACGCAAGATTTCCATGGTTCCATCAAGCCAGAAGTCGTCCGGCAAGGAGTCCTGGAAGAAGCGGTACATGGTGTGCGGAATGACAGGTACTGCTCCATTTCTGGCCACTTCGAGTCCCAGGTCTTCGGCCCTACGGATGTTGCGCTCAATTTCGTACGGCGTGTCGGCCCGATACGGCCCTGCGATGTATACCAGTTTCATTGTTGCCCCCTAAAAGTCTGGTAGTTCGGCTAGTTCCCAATCCTTGTCATTCTTCACCACCACACCGGCCTTCTCGAGTTGCCCCATGCGGCGAGATATTGTGCTTTTATGTACACCAACCTGTCTGGCGATCTCGGCCGTATGAGCGGGCCCCTTCCTAAGAACCACCAGAATGTCGGTTTCTGCTTTTTTGACTGCGGTGTTGGACTTGGTTTTCTCTCTGTACTCCTCGAGCGCTTCCTCGGCGTCTTCGCAGATGATGTTGTACTTGTATGGTCTCTCAGTGCTGATGTCGAAGGTGAGGTGCAGATCGGGTATCTCGCCTTTCACTTTGAAATGGCGGTGCACCACCACCGAGTTGTTATCTCCGGAGCGACGTATCTGCCAGCCCGTCTCCATGAACGCATTCAGGAACTGGCTACCCCAGCCACCTTCGCGCTCTGTACCCTCGGCTTTCTTTTTGGTGTGGTGCACAACCAGGAATGAACAGCCGTAGGTATCCCTCATCTTTTTGAGTGGAAACATCTGCTCGGCCGTCTTGGCCATGTAGTCATCCACGTTGCCAGCGGAATAGAGCGGATCTATAATCACGAGTCTGGGTTTTACCTTGGCCACATACTGTTCGAGGGAGTGCATGAGTCCTGTGTCATCGAACCGCAAGGCCCGATCGGGGTGGAATACGATCGGTAGGTCTGGTGCGTTCGGACACTCAAAATGCTCTGCATCACTCGGGTCGTCCTTATCAAAATCGAATCCATGGCGGTCTGTGACGACGCTGGCTATACGCTCGACAATCTGACCGTGGAAATCCTCCTGTTGCAGGATGAGCACGGGCCCTGGGTTGATCACCTCATATTGTCCTAGGAATTTGTGACCGCCCGCTACAGATACGGCCAGATCAAAGACGGTCCAGGTCTTATAGGTGCCAGGAGGCGAGATAACGAAAGCGATCGTTGAATCGGGGAGCCAATCCTTAATGCACCAACGAATAGACATGTCGCCGAATCTGGACATGTAGGATCCAAAATGCATGAATGATAGAGACTGAGGGACGCCGTTCCTCTTTCGATTCTTATTTCTCCGGAACTCGGTCTTGTAGACGCTATCCAGCACGGTGGTAAGCTCTCGGTCGTGCAACGGCGGCTCATTCTTGCTATTCCAATCCTTGAGTAGATGGGCTGCTACTTCCTTAGCCATGTCCTTCGATGCGAAATACCCAGCCAGTCTGGTAGCAGCGTCGTTTCTGCCTCCCTGTCCCACACCAGACAGAATATCCGATAGCCAGCGATCGTTGTTCTCCTGGCCTTCCTCTTCTACCTCGTCGGTGAGCCAACTGGGCAACACGGCAGGTTCGCTATATGAGACGAACTCGTACTTTTTGCCACTGGCGTGCACTGAAGGAGGAGCGATGACATACCCACCATCACCTCGGATGTCGATACCATCCTTGCCTACCTTGTTATAGACGTGGTCTGTACCAGTCGGGTAGGAATAGAAGAGGTGATACCCATTGCTACCAGTCCTGCTGATGAGACCGGTCTTGGTGCGGTTGTACACCTTGCGTGGGTCTCCCCCTCGATCGGGGTCGATGTCGACAGCGACTAGGTTGGATACTCGGCCCGTGATGACTGCGATGTTGGCATTTGGCCACTTCTTCCACCACGACTTGATTTCTTCAGGTGTGGGCTTTCGTTGGCTGTATTCTTCCCACTCTACCAGCGCTTTCTTTCCCTTGCGCTGTGCGGGAATTACCGACCAGCCACGATCCAGGTATCGTAGGGCCTCATCGAGCATGGTCATGGTCAGTCAGCTATGGTTTCTGGCTCAAAAAACAGTTCGTACGAACTGACCTTGAACAGACTCGCGTACCCCTCTATTTCTTCCTTGGTGATGCCACGTCTGGCAGACTCATGACTACTTACTGTGGTAGAATCAATCCCCAGTATCGTCGCAACTTCCTTCTGGGTCAGTTTGCTCTGTTCCCTCAGTTGCTTGAGTCTGTTCTTCCTCGGCTTGCTCGGCTTGTTCACTTGGAACCCCCTGCTCTTTGGTTGCGTGCAACAGCACATCATGCATAACCTGTCCATAGGGCTTGCGTCCACCACACTGCTCCTCGGCGAACTTGTCGAGTGCTGCTTGCACCCGCTGCCTATGGTCCTGCTCGCTCATCTTTCTCCCAACATGGCCCGAGAACCGGACCTTAACCAAGCCCTGTCTACTTCGTCTGGTGCTCCACCTTCTGTGAACCGATTCTCGATGCAGCTGTTCCACCCATCGACAAAACCCTCGACAAAAGCGGCCTTGATCATCATACCCGGCTCTGCTGGTGTCTCTGTGGGTCGGTCACTCTTGCCGATCGGCACCACGGTTTCTACTAGTGTGGGCTTAATCACTTCCCCTCCAATACAACAGCAACTCGCATCTGCGCACATTTGCGGTTGTGCTTCACATCGGACAACATATCAACCCAGTATCCGTCCTGATACTTCAACGCATCCTCCAACTCGGCTACCCTGGCACGAAGGGATGCGTTTTCTTCGCGCAACTCCTCACAATATTCGTTGAATTCATCATATGCCGCGTCATGATAACTCATATCAATTTACTATCTGCTTCGTATTCGTATCCCAGGTAGTTCCACATGACGGGCATTGGAGTTTGTCCGACTCCCACCAGTAGTATTCTTCACAACCAGGACATTTGGAGACTCCTGGATCCGCATAGAATGCTGCTCCCCAGTTGACGTTCTCGCAATCGTCAACTACTGCTTTCTGTGCTTCTTCATTGAAGCAATCCTGGTACGCCACCCCGACGATATTGGCATGTTTGCTCATTAGAAGCCACGCAACTGATCGATGTAGCGGTCTGCCATGAGACACCAGATCGCTTCATCGCTCCTGAATCCTCTGGCGTCTGCCATAGAGCGCATGACTGGCATAGCCTGCTCGAGTGCACGCCTGATGTCGTCATACCTCGGTGGGTTTTTGATTCTAATGTTTCCCTCACACTCTGGGTAGTGAGGAATCTTGGAGGCGAGCTGTTCGATCTTGTCGTGGCGAGTCTCTAACTCATCCACCCAGCCGAACAGCTGGTCCTCGTCTGGTATGTGGTTACTGAGTGATGTTAGGAATACCTTAGCCTCTGCGACTTGTTCGAGAATTCCGGATTTGCTCATGCTGTGTCCCCTTGTTGAGCGTCCGGGGATAGAGGATAGCACACCTGGCATAAGTCTGTCAATATATCTGTTGACGATAATGTATGTGTCTTGACTACATCTCGAATACGAGTATCCCGGATCCGTCTTGGACGCGGCTACGAGATACTGTGCATGTTTTGTTTGATTGGTACAACAGGTAGGCTTACTTGGTGGGGAGTTCGGCAGCGATTTCCTTGGTCATCCAGTGCGAGCCCATGGCCCACTCGATCTGAGCACCAGTGAACCGGCTCTTCTCGATGCCACGTGCGTGTTTGAGTACCCGAGAGCGGAGGGTGGCATCGTGGCCTTGCCGAAACCTACGCTTGCCAGTGCACTGCTCGCCACACCCGCACAGGCAATCATGGGTCTTCTTTTCCTTCTTGCTGCTCTTCTTGGTCTTGCCGTTGGTCTTGCCGTTGGTCTTCTTGCTAGCCATTGTCCTTCTCCTTTGTTTTGACTTTGAGCCACATATCGGCTGTCATCCATTTTGCCTGGTCCAGATAATCCTGTTGCGCTTTGGTGACGCGCATGGGCTTATCCGGGCTGGCCTTCCCTAATCTCGATTTGAATTTGGCGTCGTGGCCAGGCAGAAAGTAACGCCTGCATTTGCCACCACACCCACACAAGCAATCTTTTTCCTTTTGAGCCTCCTTCTTCTGTCTAGTGGTCTGATGTTTTAGGGGCCGATCGCGTTGGTCCAGACTCTCGAACTCGTACTTCGCGAGTACATCCTTAATCGGCACGAGTTCGATGTCAGGCAGGAACACCCACTTCCCACGTGGCGTACCCTTGGTGTACTGGTAGCCATTGTTTATGATGGCGTCCTGGTCGTGCTCCACATGGGAGCCATACAGACTGAGTACCACGATCTTGCCGTTTTTGCGGACGCGCAATATGCGGCCCGCTACTCTCCTGGTCTTTGGGTTGACCAGCCACATACCACGGGCCGGCAAGACGCCACCTATCTCCTTTACTTCCTGCTTTCGGCGCTTGTCGGCCCGTAGCTTGCGGCCTACCTCCTTATCTTTTGCCATAGCTGCTCCTCCGAGAACACAAACACGTTGTTATTCCAATTCGCTGTGAATAACGGGTCATCCGGGGGGTAACCACCTCCCCACGCGTTGATGGCATCTCGGATATACGCGGCCATCTCGATCGATGTGACCCCCTTCGGGCGCTCCACTATGACAACATAACACTCCTCCATTTTTGGTTCCTTCACCATTCGCAATGCGCACATGTTTCCTCCTTACTCGTAGTGTGGCCGACGACGGTCGTCAGTCGGGATTTTCTCGGTGTCGCACGTGATGCCGATCTCTACATCCATACCACCAATGACGCTGCTCCTTCCACGTGGGCAAGTGGGATACTCATCGCGCAATTGTTGTGTAGCCTCTCTTATCTCCTCCGCTGTCCAGCATTCGTAGACATCGAGACGGTGGCGATTGTCGTACCACCAGCCACCCTCCTCGGGCCCACCATAATGGCGGGTGTAGCCTACGGCGTAGACGTAGTACGGCCGCATGCGTCTGTACCCACCATACCAGCCACCTCCTTCCTCGTTGACCGTGTCATCCAGACTTAGCCCGAGTGATGCGGCCAGACCCCGTATCATAGATTCTCTAGGTGGTTGTGGTGGCCGGTCCACATCGAGTAGGAGTTCTAACACCCACTCAAGCTCGGCAGCCGCGTGCTTGTCGGTCTCGGCGAGCACACGGCGACGACGGTTGATCACCTCGATAGCATTCTTAATCTTGCTCATACCTCCTCCTTTATGTCGGACTCCTCGATAGTGTAGATTCCCTCGAGTGCGTGCTGGAATTTGTCCTTCACACCACGGAAGTAGTTGGCCAGCGCATCTCTGGCCTCGCCAAAGGACTGGAAGCAGTTAAGCGACTCACGCCACCACCGACAGTCACACCTGACGATCTTCGACTGTGCCATGTCCCATTTGATGCGGTAGTGCTTACTCTTCATCCACGCCCTCCTTTTGTAGGAACTGGTCTGTTACGCCACGCACGTAGTTGTCGACTACGGTTTGCAGCAGATTCTCGACAAACAACCGACTCGCTGGTTCTGTTCCTTCCTGGCCAAAGCGATGTGCGACTGCATGCCTAAACAGGTCCTTCACCTCGACTGTGAGCCTAATTTTCATGCTTCCTCCTTCATGGTTGTTGTCGTCTCTGGCGCTCTACCCTGGCCACCACCAGCGCTTGCCAGTGGTGACCAGATCACAACGTCAGCGATCGTAGCTCATGAAGCCGCTATCGGTGGCGGTCTTCACCATGTCTCTGTACTCGGCCGGTGGCACAAACACGAAGCCCAGATCGGCGTTGCCCTTCTGGCTCTTCTCTTCGCGGTAGGGACAGCCACCATACCCATGTTCGATTACATTGGACAGCTCACCATCGGGGTGCCACACCACCGTGATGCGCCTGGGGTTGCCGTTGCGGTCATTCTTGGTTCTCCACTCTTGGTAGATCATGACTCTCCTCCTTACTTGATGTAGGCTTGTCCTGGTTTCACCCAATCGGCCTTGGCGTACTGCAACGCGAATTCTGACTGCGTGTCTCGGTAACAGACGAAGTAGTTGTACCCTTGCCTCCGGAGCATGGCGATCGCCCGTTTCCGGTCGGCCCTGCTCTCGTATCCTCTGATACGTCCTTTGGTTAGTCGTTTCATGCTTCTCCTCCTTTGTTCGTGGTTTCCTGCGACGGGCCTTGCGACCCGTTTCGGCCCGTCACCAACGGGCGCTCGTCAGGCAGGTTTTATCCTTCCTCGTACAGATCAACGTAGCTCTGCACACCATAGCGCGTAGCCGTCAGGGCCTTACTGGCAGCACGCAATCCATAAGATGCGTTGATGGCTAGGTCCCTAACCTTGCTGTCGGATGGCAGACTATCATAGCGGGATTCCAGCTTACTCGCCTCTTTGTCGATCTTGCTCTCCACTCTTTCCAGCATCTCGAGTATCTCTTCCATTTCTTCCATTTCGGTCTTCATAGCTCTCCTCCTTTTTAGTGTTTGCACATCTCGCCATGCATGTACACCCAGTTGACGGCTTCGACAGCCGAGTCGAAGTAGGACTTGGTGCCGTGGTCGTACGCCGCTCTGCTCGGCAGATTCCACAGCACCCAGCAGTCATCACGCAGCTCGAGCGTCCACCAGGGGGCGTCGCACTCGCCACAGTGGCTGCGCTCCCAGGTCTCGGGCCAACCGGTGTCGACCTTCACCGAGAACCAGTCGTTGGACGGGCGCAGCACGTAGGTTGACTTGTTCATATCTATCCTCCTTGTTGTTGGTTTCCTACTACGGGCCCGAAGGCCCGTTTCGGCCGATCACCAATCGGCTCTCATCAGGTAGGCTATTCGATGTCGGCGACCTTCAAGGTGCGAACGTGTGCGATTGCGTCGCGGTACACACCGATCGTGTTCTTGTGGTCGGCGATGAGTCGGGCTTTTGCTTTGGCCAGCGTGCTGTAGCACTGGGCCAGCTCGCCGTCCATCTCGAAGCGGGGATCATCTTGAACGCTGTAGGCCGGCTCCCCGTCGCAGTTGCAACGTTCGATGCTGCTGTAGGGTCCATCATCTCTGATTGTGTAGTGCGCTTTCATGGCTTCCTCCTAGAAGTTGTCGCTGTAGACGTGGTAGGTCTTGGGCTCCTCACCATCGGCCACCGACTTCAGCACGATCTGCTCGCCGAACCGCTGCACGCTGTACACGCGTTCGCTGTGCTGCATACGGACAAACGCCTTGCCGTACTTGCGGGTGCACCCCAAGGTGTACTCGCCGATGCGGCCCGTGTCTGGGTCGAAGAGGTCGACCTTGTCCAGGATGTACCAGTTGAGTCGGGCTACCTTCTTCAGGATAGGCGACTTGGGTTCTGGCTTGCTCTTCTCGATGCGCTCGAGCAGACCGGACTCGCGGGGGTCCACATTGCGGCAGACATGCCAGTTGGTGGTGGTCCACTGTACCAACACCCGCTCACCCTTGATGGTCGCCATGCCGAAGGTCTCGCCGTTCCGGGAGAAGGTATCCCACCAGTGCTCGACATCGCTGATCACGCGCATACCATAGTGCTTGACGGGGTGGTACCACTTGCCGTTGCCGTACTTCGGCTTTACGGCGACCTCGACTACCTTGCCCTTCCGTGTCTTGGCTTTCATATCTATCTCCTTTGTTGTTGGTTTCCCACGACGGGCGCTCGGCCCGTTTCGCCCGGTCACCATCCGGGCTCATCAGGTAGGCTCTACTCATCCAGATCGTAGCAGCTCAGTAGCCACTCGGCGATCCAGCTGTGCGACTTGCCGAGGTAATCACCCTCGTTGCCGTTCTGGCTCAAGTAGGTCAGAATCTCATCGTACAGCTCGTTGGCAGCGCAGACATCGTCGGCCTCAAGCGCCGTCGTCATGTCATCCTCCCAATCGCCGCACATCTCGCCGAGTTCGTCCAGCTCCTCGTGATCGCGATCGGTGACGGCCCGCTGCTCCTCGATGGTGAGGATTTCCTGGATCGCCCACAGCGCCACGTTGTACTTGGTCTCGATGTCCATGGCTATCTCCTATGTTGTTGGTTTCCTGCGACCCCGCATCGGCGGGGTTTCGGCTCGGGACCACCGAGCTGCTCATCAGGCAGGTTAGGATCTCATCCTTCATCGCGCATGGCCAGCAGCTCATGCACGATGCGATCGGCTGGGTCGCCCTGGTAGGCGGCCATTGCGCGGCTCAGCGATTCGACCATGTCATCGAGCAGAGCCTCGTCGCCGTCAGCCGCTTCCATCTCGGCGAATTCTCTCATGGTCTCGAACTCCGCCAGCAGCTGGCGCACTACGTATACCTTATCCTTGGTGTTGATGCTCGTCATGGCTATCTCCTTATGTTGTGTGTTAGCTTCCTACGATCGGCCCATGGGGGCCGATTTCGGCTGGGAGCTACCCAGCTCTCATCAGGTAGGATCAGAAATCGATGTCGTCCTTGCGCAGGCTGCGGACCTCGGCGATCGCGTCCTTGTACATGTGGATGATGCTCATGTGGTCCTCGATCAGCCGCGCCTTGGCCTTGCGCAGCGAGGTGAAGCAGCTCGCCAGCTCGCCATCGATCGCGAATCGCGGATCGTTGTCGATATGCCGCCCATCGCAATCGCAGTACCGGATTCCGCTGTACGGCCCATCGCTTACGATCGTGTAATGGCTCTTCATGGCTATCTCCTCTATGTTGGATGTTTCGGCCTTATGGCCTCATCAGGAGCGCTACAGCAGCGCTCGACATCCGATCGTATGCGGTGCGCTCCGACGTGGGAGCCTCTCACCTCGCTATCGCTTTGTAATCGCGCCCGGCGTGGGGCGAAATCGACAGGTGTGCCTTATTTTCAGTGGGGTAAGCTCCGAACCGGCGACCTCTCGGCCGCGTAGCAGCTTTGGCTGCCACCTATCCCACCATCTCTCCCAACGGAATCCGTCCGCTTTAGCGAAGCCGCATTCCCGGCTTCTAATTAAATTTTATCATGTCAACATGTAGTTTGTCAAGTACCAATGTAGGTGTCAGTAGGTTTACCTTGACACGTTGCGTTAGACCCCGGAGAGCCGTCTGGGACGGGCATCCGAGATATATGGGTGTGGAGGACAATGGGCCAATTGACCTCTAGATGGGTCCAGGACATGGCCCAGCACCAGAATCATAGTGCAACGAGCAATATCTCGGACCCGCGCGGGACGCGGATTTCCGATCGAAACATACACGCGGAGAGCCGCCTGGGGCGCGGGTCTCCGAGATTCTGGGCAACGCCAAACAGCAGTGGCTCGAGGGGCCCATCCTAATGCCTTGTCCTGATATAGCGTATGCGACAAGCTACATAGGTTGTCGTTGCAAGCATACATATGCGCTCTGCAACGTTGCATGCAACGCGTTGCAGGACGATGCACGATTAAACCTCTAGACTGCAACTATCTGAGATACGCGTGGGAGACGGACGAGCGGAGCGTTGCACGTTGCATACAGACGCAACGTATCTCTGCAACGCACGGGAGGCGTTGCATTCTCTTGCACCATAGTTGCGCAACGCTGCAACTATCGCTCATGCGCTAGGGACGCGGGTGAGAGATATATGCAACGCTCTTGACATGAGGTTTACCGGAGTCAATAGGGCCTTTGCACCCGACGTTGCATAGTTGCACCCCCCTAAGGGGGTGCAACGGATGCAACGTTGGGCAAAGTTTGCAACGCAACTATAGTAGGAGGAGGAGTAGGGAGGAGTACATAAGCCAGCTATCTGGCGCTGTGGTGAGGATGGCGCAGCGCAACGAGCTGGCCTCGGAGAAACCGGTAATACGAGTAGGGAGGGATGTGGGGATGGAGAGGCGCGGGTCACAGGGAGGATAACTCCCGCGTGCGGGAGGATAAGGCGCAGGGCCGATCGTCAATCCCATACTGGACAGCTGGGCCGCTCATATGTTAGAATGGGAACGTGGAAGTCGATTTCACCATAGAAGGCGATCCAGTCGGGTACTGCACCAACAACGGCAGGCAGTACAACACAAAGCGCAAGAAGAAATACCTCGACTACAAGATGCTGGTGCAGCAGTGCGCACCGATCAACCTACCGCTCGAGGCATCAAGGGACGAGCCACTAATCATCACCACTGTTTGCTACTTTAGGCACGGTACGCACCCCGATCCCGAGAACGTGCACAAGGGGATAAAAGATGCGCTGTTCTATGGAGCCAAGGGAGTAGGCGACAAGTATACTGGTGGTCAGTACGAGCCACCGTTGTACGATCGCCAGCGGCCGAGAGTAGAAGTCAAGATCAGGGGGCAGCAACATGGCGAGGAAGAACAACGGTAACAGCCCACGCACTTCAGCTCAGAGAGAACGTGACATAGAACTGGAGACTGAGCTTTATCTGCGTGGCTACACGTATCTGCAGATCTCGGCCACGTTGGCGGAGAGGGACCCACCCGACAACTACAGCATAAGTGCGGCGTCGATAGGACGAGATCTGGCGCAGGTGCGCAAAAAGTGGCAAGAACAGTCGCTCCACCACATGACTGAACAAAAGAACAAAGAACTCGCCAAATTGGATCTCATAGAGCGCGAGGCGTGGGAGGCGTGGGAACGCAGCTGCAACCCGAGCTGGGCAAAGCAGGAAAACAAGCGGGTGAACAAGAATACAGGAGCCATGGATACCACCAGTAGGATAGACATCACCAGGAGCGAGGTAGGCGACCCTAGGTTCCTGCAGATTATGCAAAAGTGCTCAGAGCAGCGGTGCCGATTGCTGGGCCTCGAGAAGACCATCAACGTGAACAACACGCAGATCCAGGCGATTATGGTAGGCGGGCAGCGCATTGAATTCTAAGAAAGCCCTGGTACCGACTGCCGTACAGGAAAAGTTCATACAGGCTGTGTTGTCGCTCAAGTACGTGCATCTCATGTTTGGTGGCGCGATCCGTGGTGGTAAGACCGTGGCCGCGCTCATGGTGCTTTGGTTGGTGTGCAAGATCTGGCCCGGGTCTCGGTGGGCCGTAGTGCGCAAGGATCTGCCCACGCTCAAGCGCAACACGCTGCCTGCGTTCAACAAATTCAGACCATCGGGTTTTGTTGGCGAGATGAACCGTAGCGACTGGGTGGCCAAATGCACAAATGGTAGCACAATCCTGTTCTTCCCAGAGAGCGTACAGAGCGACCCGGGGTACAACCGGTGGGCTGGGCTCGAGGTGAACGGCTTCCTATGTGAGGAGGCGAACGAACTCGCACCAGAGACGCTGGCCAAAGTAATGGAGAGAGCTGGGACCTGGGTGATACGAGATGGCAAGCAGCCTCCCCCACTCAACTGGTACACAACCAACCCGGATGATGGCTGGGTCAAGCGCGATTTCCACGACCCGTACCACAATGGCACACTGTCGGAGGGTTTCTATTTCCAACCGGCCACAATAAAGGACAACCCGCACCTACCGCAGAGCTACTTGAAATCGCTAGAACGGCTCAAGGAGACAAACGAGCTTGCATACCGTAGGTTCGTGCTAGGCGATTGGCGGGCAATGGAGCACCCCGAGCAGCTCATCTCATTGGCGTGGTGCCATAATGCGCTGAATGTCGAGCCACAGACAGGCACGAAGAGGACCGGGGTGGATGTGGCGCATAGCGAGAAACCAAACGCCGATGACACGGTGATCGCCAAGATCGATGGCAACGTGGTATTCCCATTGGCGTACTACCACGGAATCCCGACTGACAAGACCGCAGGCTACGTGGCCAGCGACATCAGGAAACGGGGAGTAGACCCGGAAGACGCAGCGATCGATACGGTGGGCCTTGGTGCTGGTACGTGGGATACGCTCAACACGCTGGGTCACCAGTGTCATGCGTTTGTGGCGGGTGCTAGGGCCGTCGAGCAAGAAGACACGATGTTTAGGTTTAAGAACAGGCGCAGCCAAGCGTGGTGGAATCTTAGGGAGATGCTACGCAAGGGTGAGCTTTGTTTCGAGGAAGAGGACCGTCGCCTATTCGAAGAGCTGAGTACTCCTAGATACCGCATCACTGGGGACAAGGTGATCGTGGTGGAGAGCAAGGACGACATCAAGAAGCGCATCGGGCGCAGCACAGACGCTGCTGATGCCGTGGTGATGGCGTTCGCTCCTAGGGAAATCGAGGAAGAGATTGTGATCTTATGAGGCGTGTGTTATAATGTGGGGAGGGAGGTAGCCGTCATGGGTCTTTTTGATCGGGTATTCCGGCCGAGCAAGTACAATGCCGAGGTGCTGGAAACAGCAATCAAGGCAGCAAATGAAGACAACGCAGCTACGCTCGAGCGGGCCCTGTCCGGCATGCTCGGGTTTAGGAGTACGGGCGCACCACCTGGCAGACGACAACTTGTGCAGATGTACCGCGACAACAGCAAGCTCAGGCGTGTTGTGGCGCGTATCGCGGACGACGTGGCCAAGAACCCGATTCTCGGTGGGTTTGTGCAGGATAAGGCCGGCAGAGCGACGATGCACAAGGTCCATTTGGCGCGTTCGTTCGAGCAGCGTGCCAAGTGGCTACGTAAGACCGAGGAAGAGGGCAATTTTATCGATGTGCCTGACCACCCGCTGGTGCACCTGCTAGACCGTGGCAACTCGGTGATGACTGGGTTCGACATAAAGAAATTGACCACCATCTACCTTGACGTGCCGGGCGAGGCGTTCTGGCTCTTGGTGCGCAACCAGGCAGGGATGCCAGTCGAGGTTTGGCCCATCCCTCCGCACTGGGTGACAGGCACACCGAGTGTGGATAAGCCGTGGTATGATGTTTCATTTGACCCCAGGCAGCTGCCGGCACAGAACGTGTTGTGGTTCAGGGAACTCGACCCAGACAACCCATATGGGCGAGGTGCGGGCTTGGGCCTGTCGCTGGGAGACGAACTTGATACCGATGAATACGCGGCCAAGCTCACCAAAGCGACGTTCTTAAACAGGGCCGTGCCCTATGGTGTGGTGTCGATCAAGGGAGCCGGTAAGGACGCGATAGGGCGCTTGCAGGAAGAGTGGGAACAACGCCACCGTGGGTTCAGGAAGCACGGGTTGATGAAGTTCACCAATGGCGAGGTCAGTTTCAAGCGGGTCGACCAGTCATTCCAAGAGCTGGAACTTACCGACCTCAGGAAGGCCATGGCCGAAGAGGTACAGCAGACGTACGGCGTACCGCCAGAGGTCGTGGGTGATGTGGAGAACAGCAACCGAGCGAGCATCACTAGCGCGGCTCTGTTCATGGCGGAGTACGTGACCATTCCTCGGCTCGAGCGCATGCTTAGGACGATCGTGCACCAGCTCGTACCGCAGTTCGATGAGCGGCTGGTGCTTTATTATGAGAGCCCGGTGCCTGAGGACAAGGCCGCACAGTTCGAAGCGGCCAAGACCGCACCGCACAATCTCACCCGCAACGAATGGCGCACCAAATTCATGGGCCTAGACTCTGTGCCTGATGGTGATGTTTACTTCGTGCCGGTGGCTCTGATACCTGAGCGGGCCGATAGGGAAGAGGAACAACCCACAGAGCAGCCTATCATCGAGCCCGAGGAGGAAGAGGAGGGGGAGCCCGAAGAGCAAAGGGCACTGCGTGCTGTTCCCAAGTGCGGGTGTGTGATGGTGAAGCAGGAAGGCCCGGAACTTGAGGCGATACAAGCAGTGCTGGATGCTCTGCAACCAGAGACGCTTACCGCCGAGCTTGGGCCGGTATGGGAGGAATACGCCGAGGACCTTGGCAAGGGAGTACTCGAGGACTTGGGTATCGAGCAGAGATTCGACATACTCAACCCGCTGGTGCGGGAAGAAGTGTTCGCCAAGACCAACGAGCGCATTGCGGATCTGGTGAACCCCGAGACGCAGCAGGCACTCGAGCAGTCACTACTCGAGGGATTCCGCGAAGGTGAAGGAATTGCAGAACTCAGGGCACGGGTGACCGGCATTTTCCAGGAAGGACAGCTCGATATCTACAAGGTGCGGGCCAATAGGATTGCCAGGACCGAAGTGAACCGGGCAGCGAACGCAGCGACCTGGTCGGCCCACAAGCAGAGCGGTGTAGTGGAGGCCAGGCAGTGGGCCGCATCATTCGTAAACACCAGAGAAACCCACGTCGAACTCAACGACACCAAGCCAGTCGGTATCGATGAGCCGTTCGAGATTCCGAGCACGGGAGACACGGCGATGTATCCCGGTGGCTTCGGTATTCCAGAGGAAGACATCAACTGCCTGTGCAACACGGTGGCTGTGATCACCGAGCCCAAGTCGGCCGAGCAGCTCGATGCCATCAACCGTGGATTCCAGAGGGAGATTATCCCCTGGACCCGGTCAGCCAAGCAGGCTCTTATTGTTGGTTTTGAGAATCAGAAGGCCGACGCTCTCGACGTCTTCGACCGCGTGATGCCTGCCGCCGTTCAAGCAGCATAGTTATCCACTCCAAGATAACAAACAACAGAATCAGCAGGATTATTGTTGCCCAGAATAGGGCAGCACCCTGAGCTGTCGAGCAGCCAGTCATTTTGCGATGGTGAGTAGCTTGGTCTTGGGGTGGTGCAGCACGGGCTCGCCCAGTTGGTTGGACAGGACCACGAAGGACTCGCCATCTTGGATGCCTTGACCGAATTCGCGTTTCATGTCCTTGTATTCCTGGTGTAGCTCAGGAATGGGCCTGTTGGCGGCCACCTTTAGGATGATGGTGCCTGTCATCCTGACTGGGAATCCTTTGCGAGCTTCGGTCCACTGTACCTTGTCTCCTACTTTCATCGTATCCTCCTCATGAGTATCCGTCATCGGCCCACCCTCGACCACCGAGAATGAACGTAGTACCACCGGCTATTTGGCGTTGTAAGGTACCGTCGCACGTCTTGTCCCCGCACGGCTCTTCTGTGAGTGCGTCGTCCTTGATGTTCTGCTCGATTTGCTTGATCCAGCCGCACTTAGGACAGCAATAGAGGTAGATAGGCATCACTTCTTCCCCCGTTGTATGGTCTCTTTTAATTTGAGAAGAGTATTACTAGCCAACCAACGTAGACCGATGGTGCCTTTTTGTTCTGGTTTGAGTCCCTCGCGGTACCCCTCGTGATACCCCTCGAAGTAAGCTTCTTCTACCAGCTTCACGAGTGCCCCGTATTTGTGGTCTTTCTTTTTAGGGAATTGCACGAGGACTATGTCGCTCATCAGTGTATCACTTTCTTGGGCCGCTTGTACTCGACCTTGGTGTTGGTGAGCGACCAGTCGCCGCTAGGGTTCTTCTCCCAGATGCGAGACCCAGTGACCGGCATGAGTAAGCCGATGCACAGATCGTTGAGACATTTGACCTGTGGGAGCCGGCCACCACCTTTGACAGTGAGTAACCATGCTCCATGGCAGGTCGGGCACTGGTACTTGACTCGGTATTCCTGGATCATGGCTTCTCCCCCAGCACTCTGGTAGCGATACCCTTGCAGCTGTAGAATTGTCTATGGTACCAATCGACCTCGTTGTTGTACGCCGCTGGCATGTCACCCGTGGTGTAAGCGATATCTTTTAGAGCTGTTTCCAACTCGTCTATTCTGGCGCGCAGAGCGTACACGACTTGTGCGGCGTCCTTGATGGCTTGTTCTGTACCTACTTCGTCTTGGTGGTGCCCACCGTCGCCGTGTATGATAGCTAGTAGATCTCCGATGGTCATGATTCTTCTCCTACAATGGCCCATAGTGTTTGGCGCAGAATCTCACGTGGCTGGTTGAGTTCTTCGGCCCTGAGATACCAGCGCACTTGCTCAGCCAGATCTTTGTAGCTGGCGCGCAGTGTCTGTATCTCAGCGAGTAGGTGCTTGATCTCATCAGTGTCCGGCATCGAAGTACTCTTTCTCAGCGAGCAACCGCTCAATCTCACTGTTTGGGATGAGCCAATGTCCGAGACGCCCGCCGGGCTTGACTCCGCGTATGTGTCCGTTGCGAAGCCAGCGTCGGACGGTCTCTTTGTCAACCCCTAGTTCTTTTGCTAATTCGTTCGGTGACCACATCTTGCGCTCTCGGTATGTCATGTTACCCCCTGAAAGCACTATTATACACTACAAGACGCAACAAGTCAATATATGAAAGCTTGACAGCTTATCCGGGATGTGCTAGGCTTTCAGTAGCATGAAGTCAATCGCCCATGGAGGCAAATCATGAAGATTAGACGTGTGACCCCCAAACAGTTCAAGGTCATTGCAGAGCGAAAGGCCAGTACTGAGGGGGTGATGGTGGCGAAGAGTGTCAAGACTGAGATCGAGCCCGAGGGTGAGCCCGACGATCGAGTCTTGCGATTCACTATCAGCACCGATGATGTCGATCGAGATAGCGATACGATCGCAGTGGATGGGTGGGAACTCGAGAATTTCCAGAAGGCCGGGACCGTCCTATGGGCCCACGAGCCCTGGACTCCGCCAATAGCCAGCCCCAAAAAGACCGAAATTGCGGATGGGAAGCTCATCAGTCTGGCGCAGTTCCTACCTACCGATCTCTCCGACCACGATCATGTCAAGTTCTCCGACATGATCTACCAGATGTACAAGTTGGGCATCATGAAGGCCGTATCGGTCGGCTTCCTGCCTAAGGAATTCCAAGAGAACGGCGAGCGACAGGGGTTCTTCCCTATCGATTTCACGCGGCAGGAACTGCTCGAGTACAGCGCAGTCCCAGTCCCCTCGAATCCGAATGCCCTGCATGAGGCGAGCGCCAAAGGGATGGACCTGCAACCGCTGAAGGAGTGGGCCGGGTCCGCACTCGAGAAAAGCGACAACTCGGGCCTATGGATTCCCAAGCAAGATCTCGAGTCGCTCGTCAAGGAACTATCCGAGAGCATCGAGATCACCAGCAGCGAGACCACTGCCATCAAGAGCGACGAGCTTATCGAGTTCGTGGACATTGATGGTGTGGATGGACAGCACGTCGATACTAAAGACGTAGCTGAGGAAGGCGACCCCATCAGCCCAGCGGATGAGACCGGTGCCGAGTCTGATGAATCCACCGACGATGAGGACAAGGCAGAGAGCAAGGGTGCAATCAGTTGGGATGCGGCTCACCCCGATGGCACACCCAAGGCTGATGAAGACCAAGAGTGGGACGGCCCAGCCGCTGTGGCGGACGCCGAAATCGAGGACATGATGCACATCTCGACGTGGGTGGACTCGGAGAACGCCGACGTGAAAGGCGGGTACAAGCTCCCTCACCACTGGCCGGATGGCGAATACACACTGAATTGGGCAGGAACTGCAGCTGCGATGGGAGCGCTGCTCGGCGCTCGTGGCGGAGTGGACATTCCCGAGGAGGACCGTCGTGGCGTATATGAACATCTTGCCAGGCACTACCGCGAGTTTGACAAGGAACCACCGGAATTCGAGGCAGCAGCACCCGAATCAGAAGAGGCCGAGCAGGAAGATGACAAGACGGCCCCTATTGCCGAGCCGAAGGACACGAGCCCTGAGACACCTACTGTCGAGGATGAGGCCGACGACGGAGTCGACAAGCAGGTCTATGATCTTTGCAAGTTGGTGGAAGATCTGTACGCTGGTATGGGGGAATCCCTATCGAGTGTGAATGAGATCTTGCTGCGCCATTCCCGCAGGCGAATCGGGCAGATTCTCTCCCGTGCGAGCAAACGCACTGAGGAAGAGCCGGCCGAGGACACCACAGAGGAGACCACCGAAGAGATTCTCGAGCTGGTGGACGACGACAAAGGGATCGAGATCACCGACACAAGGTCAGGTGACGACTTGATTGAATTGGACATGGATCAGGAGGAAATCAACAACGTGTTTCACGAGGCAGTCTCACATGCAGTCATGAGAACGACTGGCAGGCTGCCCTGACAGGAGGAACAAGATGAAACTGACACGAGACGACCTGTACAAGATGGTGCAGGAAGCAGCCTCCAAGGCTGTTGCAGACAGGATCGGAGAAGCCAAGGACAAGGCCGACAAGCGCATTGCCGATGAGGCTCAGGGCTTGGTGGCTGGCGGAAACGACACCGACGATGTGCCTTCCATGAGTCAGCGCAAGCAGTACCCGCTGGGTCAGTTGGCGCGTGCCATCGCCGTGGGGCACGGCAACAAGGACGCTACCCTAGGGTTCCTCAAGTCCCTCAAGGGTGGTGGAGACCCCATGGTGCACAAGGCACTCGCTGAGGCCGAGTTCACTTCTGGTGGCGCTCTGGTCGAGCCCGAGTTCGCGGCCGAGATCATCGAGCTGCTGTCGGCTCGCACTGTGGTCCGCAAGGCTGGCGCGACCTCAGTACCACTGGAGAGCGGCACCATGCAGATGCCGTACATCGGTTCTGGTGCTGTGGCGCAGTGGACTGGTGAGGCTGAGGCAGTGAACGCAACCACCATGACCTTCGGGCAGCTCACCTTGCGCGGCAAGGAGCTGGTGGCTATCGTTCCGATCAGCAACAAGCTCCTGCGCCATACCGGCAACCGGGCCGATGGCATCGTGCAGCAGGACCTGGTTCGGGCGCTGTCGGTGGCCGAGGATGTGGCGTTCATTCGTGGGCTCGGAAGCGAAGCGGCACCCAAGGGACTGCTCTATTGGGCAGCTTCCGACCACAAGTTCGACGCCAACTCCACCGTCAACCAAGCCAATGTGACCGACGATCTCGGTACCGCTATCTTCAATCTTGAGGACAGTGATGTCGACATCATGAACGGCCATTGGATCATCAACCCCGAGACCAAGAAGGGTCTCATGACCGCGCGTGATGCGAATTCCAACCTGGTGTGGAAGGACGAGATGAAGGACGGTACGCTGTTCGGCTTCCCGTTCGACTACACCACCAGTGTTCCGCGCAACCTGGGTACTGGGACCGACGAATCTGAGGTCTATTTTGCCGACATGGACAAGATCGTCATCGGCGACGACGAGACCATCCAGATCGACGTGTTCGACGGTGCGGCCTACGTGGACAGCGCAGGTACTGTGCGGTCCGCAGTCAGCCAGAACCAGACCGTGATCCGGGCGCTCCTGTCCACCGACCTTGGTGCCAGGCAGCGTGGTGAGGAGATCTCGGTGATCGAGGCCGTCAAGTGGAGCAGCATCCCGGCGACCTGATGATTTGAATTGGTGAGTCGGGCACCAACCGGCTGCTGCTCCCCGGCATAATGGGTAGCGAGCCGCAAAGGAAAACGCAAACTTTCGATAGGAGATTGTTATGACGATGCCGATGACAGATATTGGAGGCACTACCATCGTGAAGGGGGTGCTGGTCCCTCAGGATGTCAGCACCGACGACACCTACGTAAACGGTGTGATCGTAGACCGCATCGGTTACGATTCCGCACTGGCAGTGGCTGGTCTCGCGGTCACCACGGGCAGTGGTAGTGGGTCACCGACTGTGACGTTCAACGTCCAAGTCGAGCACGGCGACGAATCGGACCTGTCCGATGCCGCCGAGCTGAAGAGCTACGACGAGGAGTTGGATGTGGCGGTCGATGGCGACCACACTTCGCAGGTCGGGCTGCCGGTGAGCCTGGAGACCGCTAAGCGGTATGTCCGGGTGAACGTAAAGCAGACCAAAGCCGGAACAACCACGGTGAGTGCTGCCCTTGGTGGCGCGCATTTGGTGTTCGGTGGTCTGCAGGATGCACCCGACGCTCTGCATGACAACGATGGTTACGCCACAAGCGTGGTAGCCACCGCGTAGTGAACACGGTCCTACGTGTCCCCTCGTGGGGCCGTGGGACCAACCCCAGCTACTGCTGGGTGCGGTCATACCAGCAGGGTCGAGCGCTCCCCCACTCGGCCCTGTTGGTATGACTTGAAACGAAAGGAAAGGGACCATGGACGAATACAAACCCAGGATGATCAAAGGCGAGCTTTGTGCACCGATCAAATTCACCCAGACCTATCAGAAGTGGAACCCTGGGGATGGTATCATGTGGTTCCCTATCAAGGAGGCTACTCGGCTCGTCAATCTTGGCGTAGCCAAGCGCCCGGGAGAGAAGCAAGCCATGGAGAAGCCGACAGTCGCCGCCGGTGACTACGTGAAAAAGGGAGCTTCACCAAAAGAGGAAGCATCTTCATCTGGGTTCTTCAGGAAGACGACCAAAAAGAAGAAAACGTCTAAGAAGAAAACCAGCTCAAGCAAAGGCTAATACATGGCGTCTCTCGCTGACAATGCACTGACTACCTATCAGACACTGGTCGAAGAGCTGGGTATCGACACCGGTTGCGACGAGAACTTGCTGATCAGGTATATCAACTCAGCTAGCGACGCCATGCAAGGATATATGGGCCGGCAGTTGGGCCGAGCCACAGTCACCGACGAAAAGCAGTCTGGCCATGGCGGCAAGATTATGTTGCTCGACCGGTGGCCATTAATCAGCATCACCGAGGTTAAGTACGACAGTTCGGCGCTCGCAACCGATGAGTACGAGATCTATGACGCGAACGTAGGGAGTCTGTACCACCGGACTGGCGTATGGGTGTGGACTGCACAGGTAGTCAACGACATCGAGCAAACACCGTACCCCGGCAACGAGGAAAAGCTGTATGAGGTAACCTACGTCGCTGGGTACATCCTTCCCAAGGACACCGGCCGCACGTTGCCCTACGACATCGAAGACGCGGTGATTCAGATGGTGACCACCCGGTATCGCAGTCAGGGCCGCGATGGCAGTGTGAAAAGTGAGAAGCTGTCCAAGTACTCGGTCACCTATGGTGGCTGGTCTTTTTCGCCGACAGTCGTGGAAGTGATGAATCGGTACAAGAGGTTTGTCTGATGGGTAGCAACCTCGTAACCTGGTTCAACCAGACCATCTACAAGGCCAGTGCGACTGGTCGAGATGCAGATGGTGATAAGACCTACGGCACGCCTGTGGCGGTGAAGGCTCGAGTGGAGAAGGAAAGGAAACTGCTGGTCAACTCACAAGGGAATGAGATCCAGGCAGACTACATGATCTTCACGACCACAGAGATCGTGCTTTCGGATAGCATTTGGCTCCCGGGGCAGGACCCAGCCACCGATGAATCGAAGCGGCCCATCGAGGTGTGGTCCACCACACGCAAGACACCAAACGAGGTTCTGTATGAGGTGTTCCTATGAGCATCGGCATTCAGATACTCGGCGCGAAGGCCCTGGCAAAAGAAATGAAGAGAGCCAGGAATAGGGTGGCTTGTGGGCTCGCGGCTGCTATCTATCAAAAAGGTCTGCAAATCATGGCCGATTCCAACGAGATCGTGCCGGTCAAGGATGGCAGACTGAAGGGCAGCCAGTACGTGGCACCACCGAAGGACATCTTCGACCCTGTGGTGGAACTCGGGTATGGCACCAAGTACGCTCTGTACGTGCACGAGATGACTCAATCTGGTGTCACGTGGACTCGTAGTGGTAGTGGTGCCAAGTATCTCGAGAGGCCGCTAAAAAAGCACAAGCGGGGGTATAGGCGCTGGATCAAGAAAAAGGCGTGGGAGAACTACAAACGAGGCATCTGTTTTGGTAATGTACGTGCAAGCGCACCAAAGCAACCTAAAGAGGCTCGGGACTAGAGATGGCAACGGGTGAAGACGTAGCGGTTATCATCGTTGACGAGATCGACACGGCTGTGGCCGGGCTCACAAAGGGCACGAATCTCTTTCGTGGTCCGATGCGAGCTGTCGACCCGGACGATTCATCCATGCCGGCTTTGGCGTGCTTCGTGGACGTTTCTGGTGGTGAGGCTCCCCAGGTCTATTTGGATGGCGGTTCTGGTGAGAACCTGCAGATTCCTGGTATCCAAATCATGGTGCGTAGCAACGCCAAAAATAGGACCAGTGGAAAAACCATCGCCGATGAGGTGTACGCAGCTACGAAAAAGATCAACGAGACAGGCATCCTACTGGGAACGGAAGCGGATCAGTCTTCTCCGTTCTACCTTGGCGACGATGAGACTGGTCACCACATGTGGTCCATTAACCTTACTGCCTATTACAGGGGGTGAGTCATGAAGACAGTTGCAGTTAGCAAGGAGATCACCATCAACAGCCGTGGTGGTCGGGTCACCTTTCCTGGTGGGACGAGTTACACCGTGCCAGACGATGAGGCAGATAAAATGGTAGCCACTGGGTTTGCGGCGATCATTGATGGGCCGCCGGATCCGCCAGCTTACACTTTCACCGTAACGGAATTGGACGAGGAAGCGTCCGAGGAATTAGACCCAGGGCTTGATATCCCTGAACCCGAAGAGGAGTAATACAATGGCACGAGATACTTTGTCAATTCAGACCATCGGCAGCCTGGCTTCTCCGGAGCTTGAGGATGTGACATTCACTGCGGGGGTCGCTGCGAACGATTTGCAATTCGCGAATGACGGCGACGTCCTTGTACTGATCAACAATGCTGGCGCGAGTCCGCAGGATGCTGTGTTCAGTTCGGTGGCCGACCCGTTCGGACGTACTGGTGACTTGACTGTTAGCACTGCGAACGGCGAGATCAGCATCGCTGGGCCGTTCCCAACAGCGTTGTGGAACCAGAGCGATGGGAATGTATACATTGACATCACAACTGAGGACTCTTTCAGCTTCGCAGCTGTTAAGTTCCTGCGGTAATAGGAGGAAGCGATGAGTGAATATCTTGGGAGAATTGCTACCCTCGAGGTAAGCACCGATGGTGGTACCACGTGGCTGACCGTTGGTGAAGCCAAAGATCTCGCGCTCTCGTTGCCGCAAGATCTGCATGACGCAACAACCTACAGCGACGACATCTGGAAGGTGGACCTGCGCGGACACCGCCAAGTCACACTGACATACACCTGTCAGTACGACAAGGCTGATGCAGGTCAGTTGGCGCTGATCAGTTCCTACTTCAGTGGGACTGGCATTCGCCATCGCGTCCGTCCTGAGGGTAATACCTCGACGGCCAAGGAATTCGAGTTCGATTCGAATTTCAACAGCCTGGAGATCAGCCCACCGACGCAGGGCATCTCGGAGCTTTCGGTCGACGTACAGAGCACCGGTACGGTCACACAAACTACCATTCCTTAATGGTAGTGGGGGAACAACTATAGGAAGGGGACAGAACAATGGCTAATCGTCACAAAGGAGAGGTACCGATCTTGATCGGCGGCAAGCAGCTCGTGTTGCGCTTTGACGCCAATGCACTCGTGGAACTCGAAGACCAGACTGGCTTGACTCTTTCCAAGTTAGGTCAGTTGGCTTCGAGTGAAGATGGGATCGCGCAGGCTTTCGGTATCAAGTTCATTCGAGGTGCGTTGTACTCGGGATTGAAAGCGAGTCGGGAAGGACTCACTATCGACCAGGTTGGTGACTGGATGGACCTATCACAACTGTCCGAGTACACCATGAAGATCGCCGATGCTCTCAACTTGTCTCTTGGGGGCCCAGACCAGGGAAACGTGGAAAAGCCGGATCTAGCCGTTCCGGCAACCACGGTTTCCGATGGAGTTGGGAACAGCTCAAGATTCAAGCTGGAGCTACAGGAATCGGACCAGATAAATTCTGGGAGTTAACACCGTACGAGATAACGGTATGGGCAAGAGGTTTCCAAGAACGGCGAAGACAGGAGATGCAGATGCTGGCTTGGCATTGTGCAAATCTTATGAACCGACTTCGCTGGTCGAAGAGCACGCCGACTGTTACCGTCAGTACGCTCCTGGGTTCTGGCCGGGATGTTCGTTCATTCGGATCGAAAGAAGCGCTAGATCGCTACACTGAAGGAGCGGACAACCGGGCAGGGGAGGATAGGTAACGATGCCCGGTGACATTCTCGGTACCCTTGGTGTTAAGCTAACAGCACTGACGGCTGATTTCGAAAAGAAGATGAAATCGGCCGAGCAGAGCATAAGCTCTGTGGGCTCTGCTGCCAAAACTGTTGGCGCAGCTGCTGGTGCTGCGTTTGTTGGGTTGTCTGGTGCGCTGGCGACGGTTACTGCGCTCTCCTCCAACCAGGAGAAAGCAGAACTCAAGCTCGCCGCTGCTATCCGAGGGACCGGACAGTCGATCGACGCCGAGAAGATCAAGGCATACGCGGGTGAGCTACAGAAGCTCACGCAGTTTGGCGATGAGCAGACCATCACTGCAGCGGCGATGCTCACTTCTTTCAACCTGACTGAAAAGCAAATCATCGGGTTGATACCCAGAGTACAGAACATCGCGGCTCTGTACGAGAAAGACCTATCCCAAGCAGCGATCACTGTAGGTAAGTCGCTGTCTGGGTCCGCCAGTGAACTTCGGCGTTTCGGCATCACGATGACTGAAGCCGAGCAGGCCCAGTTCAAGATGGCCAACCAGGCTGATCGCGTCAACATCCTGATGCAAGCGCTCGATAAGAACACCGGCCCAGCCGCGCAGACTCTGGCACAGACGGCCGGTGTGGCGTTTCAACAGATGACGAACGCGCTTGGCGATTTTGGTGAGGCTCTGGGCAAGATCGTGCAGGGCCCGATTGTTGACGGGATGAAATCACTCACCAACATCATCACCAACCTAACCGCAGAATTCAAATCGTTGCCCGCCGAAACGAAAAAGACCATCGCGCAGTTTGTGCTTGGTGCTACTGCTGTTGCTGGTGTCATCGCTGCACTGTCCGGGTTTGCTGTGGTGTTGCCTATGATTATCGCCGGGTTCAAGGCGATGGCTGTGATCGTAGGTGTTGCGCTTTTGCCGCTTATAAAGTTCGTGGCTATTGCTGCTGCTGTGGCTTTCGCGGCATTCGCAATTAGGGAAGCCTGGGAGACGAATCTTGGTGGTGTGAGAGACGCCGTACGGGACGCCACCAAGTTCATCCGGGACAAGTTCGCGAAGATCTCGGATTTCCTGAGTAAGATTTTCAAGACGACGTTCGGTGCCATCGGACGTGGTATCATCACGGTGTTTGGGTTCGCGACTGGCAAGTCAGCCGACGAGATCGAGGCTCTAAAGCAGGCTCTCGATGAGACTGTTGCCGAATTCACCATAGCCGAGTCCCTCAAGGAGAGTCTCGAGCTTGTCAAGCCGTCTGTGAAAGCGCTCGGGGATGATCTCGCTCGAGCTGCCAAGTCTCTTGGTATCAGCATGCAGACAGGGCTGACTAAGGCTCTTGGTGCTGCGCTCGAGTTCGGTAAAGAGAAACTCGCCGGTATGGGATTCGACGTACAAGATCTCATAGACCAGGTGAAAGGTCTGGCAGCTGCGACGACCGCAAAGGCACCGCCCACTGGTGCTGGTGGTACAGGAAAAGCGGCTCGCACGACTATTTTTGCATCCGAAGCGGATCGTGAACTCGCAGCTCTCGAGGCGTCGGCCGTCAAGGCTCAAGACAGCATGGCAAAGGCGGTCGAGACTCACGAGCGATTCTGGGCGAGCGAGGATGCTCTCACCGACTCACTCATCAAGCTCGGCAAGTCGTTTGGCAACGTTGGCAACGCCGTCGAGGGTATTGTCAAGGGCTTCGACACTGGCATCAAGCCGGGGTTGATGAATCTCGCGGCCGAACTGTTGTCGCGGACTGATTCCTTCCAGGACACGATCAAGATCGTCAACGATGCGTTCGACAACATCGCGAACGTGCTCGACCCGATCATCCAGGTCCTGAACTCGGTGCTCAAGCCAGCACTCGAACTTCTCGGGCCGGTGCTCAACGTAGTCGGCGGGATCATGCGCGTCATTGCGATTATGTTGACCGGACTTTTCTTGGCTGTGTTCGAGGCGTGGAACTTCTTGGTGAAGGGTATCAATAAGGTCCTGAGCAAGTTCCAGAAAGCGGCCAGGCGTAACCTCAAGATCCAGCTGATGCTCGCCGGGTTCACTGCAGAGCAGGCCGAGGCCGCCGCGAACGAGGCGTTCGGTCAAATCAAGCTGACCATCGATACCAGCGGACTGCGCGAGTCGCTCAAGAACTTGCGCGGTGCTACTGATGACGAAAGGAAAATCAAACAGAAGGCTGCTGATGAAGATGCCGAAGGGCGGATGAAATTCCGCAAGAGTCGTACACGCGAGACCGAGCAGACCGACACGCTCAACGACAACCTGGCCGAGATTAACGAGACGATGCGCAACGTGCCCGAGGGCTTCAAGGTCGCGCTTGAACGGTTCAGGGCGATCGAAACACCAGCGGCTAATCTAAGTGCAATGGGTGGACTGTCGCCAACAACCGGCGGTAATATGTTCCAGATTGATCAGGTCACGGTTGTGGCAGACGACCCGGAGCAACTCGCTGAGCAGATGCAGGAGCAGTCGGAGCAAGAGTCATTCATGAACACCGGCAGTATACGGCCAACCAGTAGGGCAGCAGCGACCGGCATGGTTGCGCTCGGTGGTGCGAGGGTAGGGATATGAGCGACTTTCTGAAGTTGAACGGAGCACCAGTACCGGTACAGCTCGGCACAGCTCGCAAACGGTACCGCGAGTTCGGTAGTCGGCGTCCGTCGTATACTGGTGGGGCGCGAATGCAGATCCGGGCTCGCAAGCGTGAGTACGACATGCAGAGCATCATGCTCCCCAAGAGCGACGTCGACGCACTGGTCGGCATGATCAACGGCGAGGGCGACATCTGGCCTTTCGATTCGAGCATCTACAGCTCGAAGGGGATCACGTCAGGCGGCACGCCAGTATACACGCTCCACGATGAGCTTGCCGCCGACGGTGATCCGGTGTTAGACGCCGGGCAGTACGGCGGGAGCATGGAGATCAGCTTTTCAACGACGAACGAACTACTCGCCGACAGCCGCGACGCCGAGAACGCACCGACCGGGTTCCTTGCGCTTGCTGGTGCGACGTTGTCTGGAGATACCTCGAACTTCTGGCAAGGGACGAAGAGCCTCAAGACAATCACAGCTGCTGCGCCATCTTCTGGCTTCTACGTCAACGGACCGATTGGTCCTTTCCTCATCAATGACACGCTCCACGGCAGCGTGTACTTGAAGGGCGACTCCGGCGGTGAGCTGGTCACCGTGTACGTGCGGGACGTGGCGAATGGAACCAACGGAACGCTGGTCAACGCAACATTGCAGGCTAATACTTGGACGCGAGTCGAAGCGAACATCACACTTGGAGCAGCAAGCGCGGACGTGCGGATCTATGTCATCAATCAAGGGTCCGGCGCGTACACCTTCTATGCCGACGGGCTCCAGCTCGAAGTGCAGGACTGGGTCACCGGCTGGGTCGATGGCTCGCGCGGGATACCGCAATTCCGTGTGACTAGCGTCAAGTACCTCCGCACACCGAACACGACGTTCAACTTCTGGACGAAGGGGCCGCCGTTCGGACGCACCGCGCTCGGGTATCCGTTCTACCTGAGGTCGGATGGTCTGGCGCAGTTGTGGGCCCGTGGGTTGTACCATGGTGCCGGAAATCGATTGCAGTTCATTATCAAGGACGCTGCGACCGGAGCGACATCGACATTGGAAGTAGTCAACCCCTGGGATGGTGGCTGGCACATGGTGACGTGTGTCTCCCGTGCCGTCGCCGGTCCAGGCGAGTACCGACAGGAGATCTTCATTGATGGCATCAGTGTTGCGCAGGCTTCGGCCGACTTCACCCCGGACTACACGGAATATGATCAGTTGTTCTTCGGTGAGATAGGTGAGGTCAATGCGTGGAACGGCAAGCTTGATGATTTTCTGGCCGCGCCATACGCTGCCAGCCCAGATATGATCGCGGGTTGGTATGCCGCCGGGCGTGCGATGGGTGCAGTACCGACCTTGATTGCGACTGGTGATTTCGTGTGCCAGCAAGAACTGGAGGTAGTAGGCGAAGCACGAGGTACGAACTATCGTCCCTACGTCGATGACAGCGGCAATTACTTGAACAACGCGCAGCAATTGCAGTTCAAGCTCTGGGAGCGCTGATGCGAGCAACCACGGCACAGCAAGACGTAGCCCTGGCACTCAAGGACCGGACCGGTTGGTTCCGTGTGCGGATCAAGGACTTCGGTGGTTCATTCGTTAACTTCTTTTCACTGAACGGCTACAACTGGCAGCTTGCATGCACCATCAGGGACAGCATCGACGCGGTCGGCATGACTGCGACGGTGCAACTGGTACTCGAACACGACGAGCAGAGCATCAGCCCGCTGCGGACCGATAGCCCATTGAACTTGAACGGCGGGTCATTCGAGCCGTTGATTGACATCGGCCGCGAGATAGAGATCAAGACCGGCACGATGGGACCTGGCCAGGAGCCGGCCGGCTTTGCTGGGGACTGGATCGATCAGTTCTACGGGAAGATTGTCGACTGGAAGATGAGCAGCGACACGCTGACCTTGACGTGCCAGGACTTCAGCGCGGACTTGGTGCAGACCTTCATCGAAGATCAGAAGGTGTACGGTAGCGCGGCCGGCGTGCTCAGCGAGACGGTCATGCAATCGATACTGACCGACAATGGCTTCGGTGCGGTGTCGTTGTATACTCCGACGCCGTCGGCGTTCGCGCTCCTCGAGTATGTGCAGCAGAAAATGCCGGTTATGGAAGCACTGCGGGTCATCGCGCAGCAGATCGGCTTCCAAGTTCGCTATCGATGGGACAACGGGACGAGTGCTTTCCGGCTGACGTACTACGAGCCCGACCGTGCCAAGGTTGTACCGGACTACACCTTCGGGCCTGATGACTATGACGACCTCGGGACATTGGCGGTCAAGGCCGGAGGCATCCGCAACAAGATCCGCGTCGTGTACGGCAAGAGCGACGCGCGCACCACGTCCGAATACAACGACGCGGCCAGTCAGGCGAAGTACGGCGTGAGGTTCATGGAGCTGATCGAGTCGTCGTCAAGTCAGATCGACACATCGACCGAGGCCGACCGGTTCGGGAACGCGGCGCTCAACGACCTGAAAGAACCCGACATCGTTGCGTCGGTGCCGGTGCCGTTCTTCTGGCCGGTGCAGCTAGAAGACCTGCTGCGCTTCGAGCCCGACGATGACCGCGTAAACACGAACCAGGATCTCGCGGTCGTCGGGTACGAGCACCGCTTCGATGCACAGACGAGCCAGACCACGTTCAACCTGCGCGGGCAACCGGCCGGCGGGTACATGACGTGGCTGGAAATCGAAGCGCGCGGACCCGACAAGAACACCGCCGACTTTACTGGACCGGCCGACGGGTACACGAACCTGATCACTCCCTATACTATGATGAATGCTTACGGCATTGGGAGCTTTCATAGGAACAACGAGAGCGAGCGTCGATCGCTACTTCTCAACCCCGAGTTCTCGCACCAGTCCAGGGTGATAACCGGTGCGAGCGGTTGGCCCCCGGACGGCTGGAGTATGGGCGCTGGTACAACGTGGGGGCCGACCGGAGACATCTACGTTGATCCGACAAACGTCCTCATCGGGTATCAGTCGCTTCACTTCAGGAGCACTGCAACGTCGCCGCAAATAGTCGAAAGCTATCTCTTCCCGGTGAGCGGGGGTGAGCTGTATTCCGTCTCGGCTGTTTTCCAGACGGACACATTCGACAGCGCTAATAGATTCAAGGCCGAGATCATTTACCTGCAAGCGGATAGGTCCACCGTCGTCAGTACCTATGTCGTGTTCAATGCCTACTTCGCTGGCGGGTTCTGGGTCACAACGAGCCTCGATCATTCGTTGGCACCTGCTGGTGCTCGTTTCGCTTTTCTGCGTCTTACGAAAACATCGAATAGCACACACAATATATATATTGACGGTGTGCGCGTCTTTCGTGGTAGGGCTTACTGCCGAGCATATTTGACATCGCCTTATGGAGTTCCGGGTGGTGGTTGGTCGAAGGTACCGTTTACTGCGACCACGTTTGACAATATGAACGGGTTCAATCTAGGAACAAACGAGTACGATACACAGTCCGCAGGGTTTTATCTCATCGTAGGTCAGTCCTGGTGGGAGGAACATGACAAGGATGTACTAGTACATCAGCGCTTGATGACTCGGGTAGGTGGTATTCCTGTTCCCATGGCTTACCAGAGCGGTTTCGTAAAAGTTGAAGACGACGGACTCTGGATAAATTGCAGCAGACACACCTTCGGTGCTACTTGGACAGGCGCACCGATTCCCGACCCGTTCTGGCTTGAAGTTTCTCACAATAAAGGTGGCACCCAGTATCTTGGAATCGGACCCGGTGATACTTTTCTCGAAGTTTTCCAAGTCGAGCCCTTGAACAATTAGGAGCTGTCATGCAATGCCCGATCTGTGGCGGAACAGGAAACGAGAAAACGCTCTGCACAGGGTGCGGCGGGACTGGCGGAACTGGTGGCGTATGCGTGACTTGCAGTGGTACGAAATATATCGCTGGTGATCCCTGCGTGCATTGCACTTCCGGCACGCTCGATGCGACTCAAACTGAAGCACTCGTTACATTTCTATACGACAGGCAGACAGCAATCACTGAGAACGCGCTATGGGATAGGGCATACGGGAATCACTTCAGATCCGCTGTTCATGGTTTCATGGGAGCGGCTGCATTTGAAGGAGCGACCCTGGACCAGATGCCAGGAGAAGAGGAAGGTTTGAAAATCCGGTTGAAGGTGATTAACCTGACAGGTTATACCCCTGAAGGGTTAATGAACGACGAGGATTTGCAATGAGCTTGCCAGATCCCAACGACTGGACGCGGCTCGATGAGGACACCTGCCGTAACGATGTCACCTTGGAAGAGGTGAGCATCTCGGCCACGAAGGTGCTCGCCGACGGCATGTTCTGGGACAACTTCCCCGATCAGGATATCGACTGGGCATACACTGATCTACTTTGGGACATGCTTCGCACGTTACCAATTGAGGGACCGTAATGGGTGCAGTCAAAGTCGGCAGCGATATCGAGATCACCGGACTCGGCAATACATGGGCATCGGTCTACACCGACATCGCTGACCCGACATATTTCGACAACCCGGCGGCCGGTGTGTACGAGCTGGTAGGCAATCGCCGGCTGACGATCAAGAACACTGGCCAGGTCATCATGGGCAATGCTGGCGATTTTACGCAGACCGAGGAGTTAAGATTCACGCCGGTATCAAGCGGTGGTGCACGCTTCTCGGTCAACCACGGCGGCGACTTCCAGGTGTACGGCAAGTCAACGATGGACTTCGGCTACAGTGGCAACGGCGCGTTTGTGTTTCCGTCCGGCCGCTGGTATGCGCGTGGCGATGGTGTCAACGATCCGGTATTCAAGAACTCGCACCGCTGGCAGTTCATCTGGCAAGCCGGGTTGTCATCGTTCTATGCTACTGACCGCTGGGACTGGGAGCACGTTACCGTCGGCCCGTTCAACACGGCGGGCACCACACAGCTCTGGTGGTTTTTACCGATCCAGCAGGTGCCACCGTGCTCGTTCAAGAACATCGCTTTTGATTCGACCAACGTCGGTGGGACTCCGAGTACAATCGTTGAGATGAATGTGGACACCGTGCGCGGTGCATCGCGCAATCTGTTATTCGAGGACTGCACGTTCACTGGGGCCGCTGCTACTTGTGTAAACACTGCGGCGACCGGGCCCTACTTCAAGAATTGCCAATTCAACGGCACATATAGCAATCGCGTTGCGTCTATATCGCAAGCCTTGCGTCATCAGTACTATCGGCATGATAACATCATAGAGGACGCGAACAACTTCGATGACCATTGGATGCCGGTCGTGTTCGAGGACTGCACGTTCACTGTGAGTTCTAATCTCGGGTTGACCGTCGCCAACGGAACTGTGCTGCTTATCAACCCGACGTTCACTGGTGGTGGTATATCGCAGCTGTCGGTTGCTGGCGACTCGAACATCCTGCTCTATGGAACCTGGTCCTTCGATGGAACGTGGGTGCGCACGAACCCGGCTATGATTGCCGACATGAAAAAGCTTGACCTCACGATCGAGGACGCAGACGGCAACGCGCTTGAGAACGCGATCTTCTCGGTCGTGCAAGAGGACGATCGCGAGGCGTGGTCGTGGCGCACCAACAGCAACGGTAAACCTGTGGTGGATTTCCGACTCGAGAACCAGATCTACCTGGTGTACCGGGAGTACGTCAGTGGTATACCAGCCAGTGCGACGTGGACCGATTGGAGTAGTGTGGCCAGCGGCAAGCAGCATACGTTGTACGCCGGGGCGAACAGCTGGGTCGGCGCGTCGCAAGCACTCGTGATGGACCAGGATCGAACGATCACGCTTGAGCTGCAACAAGGCGTGCTCCCGCCACCAGGGCCGGTGGACCCGCGCAAGATACGGGGCACCAGCAGGCGAAGGGGGTTGTGATGAGCTTGCCGATGTCGGATGAATGGAAGCGCATCAGCGAGGACGTGTGCGAGAACCGCACGACGCACGAGCAGATCTCGTTGACCGAGAAGCAAGCCGAGCTTGACCAGCTGTGGGTTGAGAACGACGACGACGTCACGCAGGGGCCGGAGTACATCGACCTCGACTACTTCCTCTCCTGTATGTACCGTCTGCCGATAGAGGTGTAGCGATGCCAGCAGTCAAGGTCGGATCGAACATCTACGTCGAAGGCACCGGCAACACCCTTGCCACGATACTGACCGACATCAACGACGTGACCTACTTCCGGTCCATTGGCGCGAACGATTACGAGATGGTAGGCAACCGGCACCTGCGCGTTCGGCCCGACGGCGAGCTGACCATCGGCAACCCTGCGGACTATTCCTTTTTCGAGCGGCTGAACCTGTCGGCCACGAGCAACGGCAACGCGCGGTTCTATGTCGACCACGGTGGAGAGTTCTACCAGTATGGCAACACCGAGATCGAGTGGGTCCTCGGGATCCGGCGCGGTGACGGCTTCATGATGGGGAAGGTCTACATCAGAGGAGACGAGACATACCAGCCGCTATGGAATAACGTCGGGTTCGTCAACTGGAATTGGAACACGACAACGCCGGCCAATTATGCCAGCGACGTGTGGGACATCGATCGGCTTCGGGTTGCAACGCGCGGGGCCGTCGGCTTCGACCATTTCCGGTTCGAGAATCTGTGGGACATGCCGCAACACTCTTTCAAGAACCTGGTGTGGTCGAACAATCTCAGCCCGCCGGACCGGCTGCTGCGGGTGCAGCTGGAGAACATCCCGCAGATCTCGCGGCAGATATTTTTCGAGGACTGTCAGTTCTCGCCGGCCTTGCGTATCGGCACGTTGAACATCGGGCAGTTCAAAAACTGCACGTTCCAGGGACCGTACACGACCGAGGGCGCGTTCATTGTCAACAATTATGCGTTCAACTACTACAAGAACTCGCAGCTGTTCGCGGCCAGCACGTTCGAGACAGCCATCGGGCAGTCATTCGCCATCTTCGATGGCTGCACTTTCGATCAAGTCGTGGACGCCATCTTTCCGCAGATGTCGGTTGCCATGCTCAAGGACTGCACATTCACGAACGGGACGACCGACATCAGCACGAACTTCGGCGGACTCGTGCTCGTATGGACCGGCAACACTTTCGGTAGCGACATCGAGCGCGTCGCCGGGAACTGGGGTGGGATCTTCTATGTATACGCGCTCGACCTGACTGTCGAGGATGACAACGGCGACCCAGTCGAGGGCGCTGCCGTGACCATCACGCAATCGGATTCAAAAGAGGAATGGCAGCTCGTCACAGACTCGAGCGGGAAGCCACGCACCGACCCGCGCATGGCCGGCAAGATCCTACTTGTTCACAAGGAATGGATCAGCGGCGACCCGGTCAGCGGCACGTTCGAACTGTGGAGCGACGCCAGCAACAACACCAACCACGCAATCCAGGCAGCCAAGGACGGCGTCGGCGTTGCGGCCGATACAGTTGTGATGAGCGAGGACCGATCGTTGACGTTGACCTTGACTGGTGTCACACCGCCACCTCCGGAGACACCAATACCACCGAGGCTGATCTCAGGCCGAAGCGGACTAGGTGCATGATGAGTATGCTCGCGAATACGCACACCCGCATCAGTGCGGACGTGGTCAAAATCGACGAGACCGGTCAGGAGATTGAAATCTCTGCTAAGGTGGTCGAGCTTGCCGAACTGCGAGCACAGGAACTCCGACCGGGCGACGAGGGGTACTCGGAACTTGCCGAGATCTTCAACTGGATTCGTCATGCGTATGCGCTGCCGATTGAACCGGAGTAACTATGGGTGCAATCAAGTCCGGCAGTGATATCGTAGTCCAAGGGACGGGCAATACGTTGGCGTCGGTGAAGACCGACATCGCTGACCCGACGTTCTTCGATGAGCTGACGCCGGGCAATTACAGGGTTGTTGGAAATCGCGACTTGATTATCGACCCGCTCGCTGACTTGACTATTGGCAACGCATCCGACTTCAGTGTGACCGAGGGTTTGCAGCTGACACCAACGAGTGGAAGCGCGAATAGCCGCATCGACACAACCAGTACCAGTCACTTCAAGATGTACGGGAACACATATCTCAAGCTTGGTATCGACGGGCCGACCGCACAACCGACTGGTGTTATGCTTATCACTGGAGCTTGTACTATCCTTGGCGATGCGACATACCGGCCGCTGATCAGCGACGGTACCGAGGTCGTGTTCCGCAACATCCGCACGGCTGACTTTTCGCTCGACATATGGAACGTGCAGCATGTTGACTTCGAGAACTTCAGGTATCACACATTCAGAACAATCCTAATGGATGGGACGGACCGCTTCAACCCAAATGGTCACACGTTCGAAGACATTGTGATCGACAGCCTGACCACGCTCACGCCACCAATCACGGATTATGGAACGCAGGATGGGATCGACTTCGTGCTCGATGCCGAGGGAACTCTTGACTTCGTGACGATGAAGGACATCACAATCAAGCACTGCCGGCGTGGCATTAATCCATCGGACGCTTGCCCAGCGATCGAGAATGGAGTCTTCATCGAGAACAGGCTCGGCGCACTGATATGCCAGGGAGACTCGAACATGAGTCACCTCTACAAGTCAGATGTGCAATATTCGCAGAGCGGATTCTACACCGGCATCGTTGGCCAGCGGTTCACATATATCAACGGTGGTTCGTCTTCCAACAATGCTAGCTGGTCTCACAACCTGACATACTCGACTCTGCTGCTACGTGATTATAACTCTACGGATCAGTTCTTCGGGTTGTCTCGACAGTATGGCCGCTTCCTGCTATGGAATGTTGACTGGACTGGTGGCGGCTGGGAAAAAATCAATTGCCAGATCATTTACGTGTACGGACTGACACTCGTCGTACAAGACGAAGACGGCAACCCGGTCGAGAACGCTGTAGTTCACATCTACCAGGAGCCGGACGAGCGCGAGCACTGGACGTTCTACACCGACAGTGCTGGCAAACCAATCACCATGCGCGCCATGAACGGAGTCGTGGTGCTCGGGAACAAGGCATACATCAGTGGTGCGTTCGGGTCGGAGACGTTCGAGCTGTGGAGCGACGGAGTCGCCGGCCGGCAACATAAAGTCGAGGTATTCAAGGACGGTGTTGGTGGTGCTGAGTCTACCGTGGTCATGGATCAAGATCGATCATTGACTTTGACGCTCGAGCGTGTTATACCACCAACACCACAGACCGTGCTTGCACGGGTAATAAGGAGTAACAGCACATGGCGACGCTAGTCATAAAGGGAGAGTCACGGTACCGAACAGTAATCAGGGGAACTTCGAGACTCCGGTTGCAGGAGGTGGTAATCTATGTCTGAAACATGCTATGACGCCTACGAAGGCGAAATCGGTGTGCTCATCCAGTTGGAAACCGGCAACGATATGACCGGTGCCACATCAATCAAAATTCGTGCATCGAAGCCAGGTCCTGCGTGTGTCGAATGGACGGCCACGGCTGTTGATGGTGAGGACACAAACTCGATGGCGCAATACACAACTATCGCTGGTGACCTCATTGAGGGGACTTACGAGGTGATGGTGCACGTCACGGCTACAAACGGCGAATGGTTCGGTGATCCGTTTACATTTACAGTGGGACCAACGGTCTGTACGCCATAAACAAAGGAGGTGGGGGATGACTGGTGAAATGGATACTAGGCGGGAGGCCAACAAATCGAGGCAATATCAGGTTGTCTCTGGCGTGATCAACCGGTGGGGAGCGATACTCGCCATGCTCGGAATTTTGGCGGCAGGATTCGGCGCTTTTTTTCTATTACAGGCGCAAGCGGATCACAACACCGAGAATGTGACGAAAACCGAGCGCCGAGTAGACAAAATGGAAGAGAAGGTACAAGATCAGCGAGTGGAATCTGCCAAGGTGCAGCAGATACTGATTCGAATCGAGACCGGGATGGAGAGTGTCATCAACCGCCAGAAGGAACAGACACAACAGAATACCCGTATCAATCGTCGGTTGGACCGCATCATGGATCGCTTGCGCTCGCAGTAGAAAGGGCTTGCAATATGGATTTTGCGACAGTATGCCTAGACCCTGGCCATGGTGGAAACAGCCGTGGCGTAAACATGGGTCATATCGATGAGGCTCGCTGGACACTCGACATGTCAAGTCGCGTCTTGCAGATCGCCAGTGGACACCCAGGTCCACTGAATGTGGTACGTACTAGGGCCGAGGACTCATATTTGTCACTTTGGCAGCGTGGCCAGATCGCTGCAAACGCCGGGTCCGAACTAGCAATATCAATTCACGTCAATGGGCAAGACCTAGCCATCCGCAACGGCGATGACAGTGTGATTGGGGAGATACCGGTTGGCGAACGCTTGCACGGCTGTCTGGTGTTTTATATAGCTGGTGACCAGATGTCGCTCGATGTGGCGCAGGCGATCGCCGAGTCGATGCCTACTCAGTTCCTCAATGGGAGCAAGAAAAACCCACTCGTGCCGGTCCCTGTGGGGCTCACCAACAAAGATTGGCGAATGCGGGTGTACCAGGTACTGCGGAATTTCTCATGCCCATCAGTGCTGCTCGAGTGCGGGTACGCTTCGCATCCGGAAGACCTGAGGCTACTGCACGATCTAAAAATGCAATGGTCAATCGCCCGGGCCGTACAGGATGGCATAACTCGATTCATGTTGCTGTCTGGTGCTCTCGATGGGAAACGCAGTGTAATTCCGGATGAGGAAAGAGTGAAAGAAATCGACTCACGCGCGACCACCGAAGAGATCGAGCGGTACGGTAGACTAGAAGAAGTCAAACGCGATCGGGAGGACTGATATGGCGAAAGCTGAGCTAGAGGTCGATGTCAAGATGAGCAAGGATAGTAAGGATAACCTGGAACGCGCCAACGGATTCAAACCCGGCAAGGACACAACCGAGTTCAAGGTGGGCCTGTTGTTCAGCATGTTCATCTTGCTGGTGGCCACAGTCTTCACCGCTTATCGAATCATGCCAGCATGGCTCTGGGTGACGTCGGTCACATTTGTGCCTGGTATGTTCATGTTTGTTTACACCCGTGGTCGTATCCAATACAAGACGGCCGTACTCGCGAACAAATTAAAGAAATGATGGACCGGATTGACAAGCTCCTCCATAACGCGGTGGTGGTACTCTACAAGCTCGACATGGTGTCGAATGGCAAGTATGTGCACAAGATCGCCAACTTGAAGCACGCCATCCATTCTGCCATGGAGCTGCTCGAGGATGCTGTCAACGAAGCTAGAAAATGGCTCGCCAACAAAAGAGGATAACATGGAACTCATAGCTGTATTACTACTCATCATTGCCGCTGTCGGAGGTGCGCTGCTTGGCGGTAAGAAATGGGGGCAGGAAAAAGAGAAGAACAACCAAGCTCGAAGGAAGGCAAACGCTATCGAGCGGGTGGAGGCAATGGACCATGACACTGAGAAAAAGCTCAAAGATATCGATCGCATTCCTAATGTCGGTGATCGTATTATGTCCCTCGTTGAGTTACTCGAGGAGGACATTGACGACTGACAGTGGCACCGACGAATGCTTCAACCCGGTCGAGCTGGACCGTCTCGAAAACGTGCTGACTGATTGCAAACGCAAAAAGGTACATCTCACCAAATGGAACCTAAACCTACAACATAAGCTCCTCGAGATGGAAGAGGAACGCGAAGACCCCACGGTGAATTGGTACAACCGTATCCCCGCGTGGGTGTGGACAACTGCGATCGTCATCACTACTGGGGTATTCATAGGTGGTGGGGTTGTGGGGTACAAGCTCGGGAAGGCTGACAAATGACTGGCGTTAAGATTCTGTTTACTGCAGGCAGCGTCTGGTACGCCAGACTCATCCGGTTCATCACGCGCAGCTCTGTGTCACACGTAGCTGTCGAATATGTGGACCCCTTGTGGGGTGGGCCGATGATTGCCGAGGCCGACGCACGCGGCATCCTTGTACGTACTGCCAAAAACGGCCGCAAGGACACGGTGGTGGTCAAGGAATACGAGTGCCTGTTCAACATCGGACCCGGGTTCCACGCGGTCGCGAAATACCTCGGGCAGCCCTATGATTACAAAGGTCTGTTTCTCATTTGGTGGGCAACGATCGCGTGGCGTTGGTTTCGCAGGAAATTGCAATTCCGGTCGACCAAAAACGTTAAGTGTAGTGAGTTCGTGGCGAAAATGATCAAATTCTGCAACCTACCAGGGAGCGAGGATTTCGACACCGAGCTTATCACACCAAAAGACCTGGAGAAGTACTGCTCTCTGCGAGTGGATCATTTCGCTGCAGTGGAAAGAACCAGTATCTAGCTGTACCATTTGTGGATTTTCTTGAATTCGCGCACCATCTTCTCGAACCCTATACCCTCGAGTACGTTGCACAACAACTCATCCGCTTTCACGTGGGCCCAGTGGGGTGTCTCCTTGAATTTCTTACCGATCTGGCGCATCTGTTCTGCCGCCGTGTCCGGTGTCTTTGCCATAATTCATCTCCACGAGTTTAAGTCGCACCGTCTTGGTAGCCTCATCGATCGATTTGGCCAGTATGCCAATGGCACCGGAAATGACGATGCTGGATATCATGATAGCACCACTGACCATCATCGGGCCGATGAGGAGGTCACCCATCACACTTGTCCTGTCTCGCGCAGCTTGTGACGGAGCATGCGATTCTCTTCCTGTATCTCCTTGAGCTTGCCCCAGAGCTTGACCTCTGTTGGTGTCGCCGGGTGTTTGCGGTTGTCGTACTCAACAAAGAAGTACTCCTTCTCGGCGCATCGTACCATAGTTACCTTGAAATCTAAATCCATCATACCCTCCTCTATGAGTTGCTCCGTTTCGCGCTTAAAAATGCGTCGCGCCTTTCTCGAGTAGATAGGTGCACCCTTCCTGGTTCTATCACGACAATACCTACAGTGGCAGCCACCCTGCGTGCGAAGCCAAGCCCTGCGGTAGTCATCGGCCATGTATCTGCTTCTCGATTCTATCGAGTTCCAGTTGTTCCTCGATCTTGTCGAGTTTGGTTGAGATGTCGTTCAATTTGTTGGAATTCCCACAAGCCCGGCAACTACCGAATAAGAAGATGATGAGAAGAAGCAACATGATAGGGTCCGGTTCGATGTTCTTCATTTCTCCTCCTGTTGGGTCACGGCGGTGAGTATCTGTTCCAGGTGCACCACACGCGGCTCTTCGCAATCACACCCACCTTCCAGGTAGTAGAAAGTGGAACAACTCGTACACACACCATCACAGTACCGCTTTTCCTTTGGTGCGGTCTTCCTGATAGCTCGTATCTCGTCCAGTCTCTCACCCGCTCTCTCAAATCTGAGGTCCATCTCGTGGTACCACTGCTTCATGGCTGTGACCAGATGCTCGAGCTTGGTGACACGATCTTCCAGTTTATCCACGCTTTGGTCCACCAGACCAACCGACTCCCTCATGGAAAGTATGTCTTCGGCATTTCGTGTCTGGTGTTTCTCGATCTCGTAGAGTCGCTCGTCGGTTTTCTCCCGGTGACCACTTAGGACATCTTGTATTTCTTCGGATGTTCTCATGCGCCCCTTCAGTAAGGCTATCCTCGTATCCATCTCATCAAGATGTTGTTCGAGTTCAGTTTGTCTATTCAACCCCGAAATCAGACCTTCAATCTTGTCGCTCATACCGCCCTCACACCGAGTTCATATTGAGCCACACAATCGCCAAGATCGCGGTGATAGTGAGGCAGATGAGCACGACCGCCATAATCTTGGTCTTGTGCCACCGGTATCTGCGCATGCTCTTGTCCCAGATGTTCTCATACTTCTCGTAATCGAAAGCCACAACTCCCTCCCGTGTCATAGGTCGCTAAGGTCCTCATACCTATCATAACACGGGTTGCATAAGAATATCAAGGCCCCATTGGAAAAGAGACGCTTGTTGGTGGTGGCCACACCACGGCAGCTCTTGCACCTGTGTGCTTTGACTTTTGCCCCTTTAGCGTACCCGAGAGCACGGCATTTCTGGCAGCGGTACTTTTTAGGCCAGAACGGAAGTAGATTCCAGAAATGGTCGCAGTTGTTTGGGTCATGCATGGGTCACCAACTGTTGGTTTGTCTCTTAATAATAATAGCGTCATTCATTGCCTTGTAAGGGCAACCGAAGATCTTGGTGGTGATACCAAGTTCCTCACACCCAGCTTGCCACCGGCCCGCGTTGCCAGCGCACCACCATTCGTGGCTGTCGTCATCTGTGTGCATCCAAGTGTGCCGGTCCGACCACAAGCTTACCTTCTTCCATATGCGACCATGCTCATCTGTCCAGTATTCATGAGTCATGAGTCGTCCACCCCAATATCGCGTTTCCTATTCCGGATGAACTTGCGATACTCGAATTTTCCTGCTAGGACTCTCATATACCAGTCAGCGAACGAATGGCCACCTCTCTTTTCATCCAGGCGAGTACGTAATTCCTCAATCAGTTCCTGCTTGTGTGCGTTACCTCGGACGATAACTGTTGCCCTTATCTCGTTCATGTTGTGTCCTTTTTTTGTCTCGGTCTCTCCCGAGTGTCACCGGCCAGCGGCTTCTCCGGTCTCGCCAATTAAAAGAAAGGTACCCTGGGAGCAACATGCTGCAACTCCGGTTCCCCTTACCGACGCAGCTTCTCCCAGGGTACCACCACCCGCCACCTTGTGTTTGTCTACCAATGCATCGTTACACCAACAATCCAGCGGCGTGCCACTTGCCCACGGCCCCATAAAATGGAGGGGCCGGCTGGATTCGAACCAGCGACTCCGGTTTGAGAGTGATGCATTCCAGACACTAACATCAGGCTTTGGGTTATTGACACTGTGGGCTCGATACTCATTACTCTGAGTCTTACTACGACATGCGGCAACGTCTGTTAAGGGCGATTGTCGCACACCAAATCTAGCCCACCTGTCAAACATAAGTTACCCGTTGATGTAGTCGATGATGTTCTTACCGATCGTATCGTTCACAGTCTCTTGCGTGTTGGCGCGTTGCCGGGCCTGCTTGGCCGCTTCAATGAGAGAATCAACACGCGCCAACAACTCGCTCTTACGGGCTGGCGACACCATGCCAGACCAGCGCTGCGTGGTGAACACGCCTACGGTGACATTGTCGTCTACCGCTGCGACTTGAGCTGGGTGGTTCTCGGTAGCCTCGGCGATGGTCTCGTACTTGCGGTGTTTCTCGGTCTTCTGGCTCACCTCGGGGTGGACGGACCGAAAGACACCATCTCCCATGACAGTGTCGACTTCCCACTTTGTGCCAGGGCTCAGAGTAGGTATCGCCTCGTACAGACCACGGATGAATTTCAGTCGATTCTCGAGGCCGAGTAGGAAAGTGGCCGGGAGACCACTTCCAATCATGGAACCATCGGGCAACACCAAATCTGCTGTGGCCTGTTGGTTGGTCTTCTCTTTCTGTAACATCGTGTCCAGGTAGGTGATGGTCGGGCCGGCCACGTACTCGAGCTTTTGTGGTACGGTAGTTACCATCTCCTTGTGATCTTCGGCCGCTTCCTCTTCCATTTTGCGCTCGTCGTCTTTCATGCGCAACGTCTTGTGGTGCGCCAAGAAGTGGTCGGCTTTCTTGCGGAAAGTGTCGGCCCCTTCTTGGGTCACCTTCTTGAAAATCTTCTCTCTGTCTGTGTCCACTGCTAACAACTCGTGAAGCTTACCCATAACTATTCCCCTTTAAACTAAAAGTGGGACAGGGGTGCCCTGGCCAATTCCAGGGAGCACCCCGCGTGCTTGCTAGTTGCCGGTATCATGTTAGAGAACCTTCTGGCATGATTCCGTGTCCCACACTTCATTTCTCCCACGTTCCTCTGATGAGCATGATCGCGATGATGGCGTAGTTGGCCACATCAAGCAGGTCGTCTTCGAGCGACTCCACCGACTCCACATTTGTGATGTATTTGTTGACCGTGGCTACTGGTACCTCGCGCTCCATGAGCTTTTTGTATAGGTAGATGTCTTCGGCCTCCCTCTGGATGCGAGACATCTTATCTTCTGCAATGCGAGTCACCACGCCCATCAGTCCTTGGCGCTGTATGTTGCCGGTGCCGCGCAGGGCCCGTTTTTCGAGCATGATCTCCTTCATGCGATTGGTAATCTCATCGAATGAATCTTCGAATCCTGCTACTGTGTCGGGGTTCATATACACGTTACCTCCCTGTTGAGCCGAAACCATGGTCTTCCCGATCCGTATGTGTGAGTTCGTTTGCCACGTTCCACTCGAGGCTCACTATCTCGTGTGGAATCATCTGCGCGAGTCTCGCTCCCCGGCGAATCCGCACGGCGTTGTTCCCGGGGTTGGTGGCTTGGATGAACATCTCACCTCGATAGCCGTTGTCGATTACGGCTTCCACGATCTGTACACCATGCATGCGTAGGGTGCTCGAGCGCGGCATGATGCGAACCCACACGTTCGGTGGGAGAGCGATGTAGACGCCGGTCCCTATGCTGATGGTGGACCCGGGGTGCACGTAGACATCCTCATTCACGAATAAGTCGTAACCCGCGTCCCCCTCGTAGAATTTCTTGGGGACCTGCGCTCCCTCTTCCAACTTAATTTGGACTAGGTTGTTCATATCAATTCCCGTTGCGGCGATCCACACAAACCCAACCAACAGCAGGGTCCCACCCAGTACCAATGAGACCAACGAACACACCGAAAGTACGCTCGAGGTAGTGTATGAAATCATGGGCTTTCCCCGACAATTGGTCGAATTCGGTCTTGTTCTCGTCCTTAGGACTCAGGTAGTCCATAAAAGTGAGCGCCACATAGGTCGGGTCGTTGATAGCGACTGCTTGCTTCATGAGCGGCTCGTCCCACTCACCAATACGACGCACTTTCTTGGTGACGGTGGTCTTTTCCACTACCTCCTTGCCCACACGAGCGCTCATTTCTTCCCAGCTGATCTCCTTGGCCATGGGTCCGGATGGACCAGCGACTCGAATCGGGTAGGTCCGTGCCACAAGGATTGTTTGGTTGACCCAACTTGGTGGAACCCCTGCATCGGCGGCAAGTTGAGCGGCGTTGGTATCTGCTGTGGTGACGTGTGGCCAGGAGCCGTGTATAAGTGAGAGACCACAGCCTTGTGTACCCTCGAGGAGAAGTCGCTTACCGGCTCTGACTTCCTTATTGAGAAATTGCGCAGTGTCTTCCCGTACGTACTTCTGTAGTTCCTTAACGTCGCGAGCGAGTCGAAAGCGCTCTGGGTCTCGTACCAAACGGTCGCGCCTAGCCGCGCCAACACCTTCGCCAGTTGAACCCATCGTTTTGTGCAGTTCACCGTCGATTCCTCCCTCTTCCTCATGATGTCTCTCCTCGAGTATCCCTGCTCCACCGTCGATGATGAGACGCTCGTCAATATAGGGCATGGCCTTTTTGACCATCTTGATCTCTCTGAGTAGGGTCTTGACGTTGAGCACAGCGCCGATTCCTATCATAAGTGTCGTATCTGGGTTGGTCCACCCGCACGGCAAGCTCTGCATCTTATACAACTCTCCCTCGTACACCAGCGAATGACCGGCATTCGGCCCACCAGTGCGCACGGCAATATCGAATTCCTTATCCAGGTAACGTGCTACCACACCTTTCCCCTCGCTACCGTGTTGCGCACCTACCAGAGCTGTGACTGTCCCCTTAGTCATACTGAATCTCCTTTGCTTGACCCCAGGACCTGCCAGCCTTGAAGTCGATTTTCATTGGTATGGAGCACCACGGGGTGTCTTCCATAATGCGTTTTATGTCCTTAACTGCCTGCTTGGTCTCATTCTCGGGAATCTCGAACAGCACGCTATCATGCACGGTGAGCCACATGTTGTATGGCGTTTCCCTGCGGATCCGAGTTATGGCGACGCGCAGCATCTCGCCCACCGTTCCTTGCACCAGGTTGGATGATGCCTTATGCGGAAAGGCGAGCTTGGTGTTGTAATGGCGCATACGGCCCGAGAACATGCGGATGAACCCACGTTGTTTGGCTTTCATCTCGGCCGAACGATACAGGGCTTTGAATCCCGGGTAGTTGGCATGGTATTTGTTCAGATACTCGCGAGCTTGCTTGCGCGGAATCTCTAGGTTGTCGGCGAGCGTGTTCGGCCCGATACCATAGATGACCGAGAAATTCAGCCGTTTGGCGGCATCACGTGGAATGCCGATTTCCTCGGCGGTCTCCGAGTGGATGTCACCACCACGCAGCAGCTTTTCGCGCATGCGTACCACGTTGCCGTAGTGCGTAGCTACACGTATCTCGGCTTGACTGTAGTCGGCTTCCAAAATGGTATGTCCGGGACTCGCAACGAATACGTCCTTGACTCGGTAAATGTCTGTACTCCTCGGGATCGCTTGCAGAGGCGGGTTGGAACAAGACAGACGGCCCGTCTCGGTACCGACGAGATTGAGATTC
>Ga0180437_10001035_pt1 | contig 49181 bp, 59 predicted proteins | sample SS_ome_4_FD_132410 | JGI IMG/M metagenome (GOLD analysis project Ga0180437, IMG submission 132410) | Hypersaline lake sediment archaeal communities from the Salton Sea, California, USA - SS_3_D_1 metaG | ecosystem: Environmental > Aquatic > Non-marine Saline and Alkaline > Hypersaline >... | reverse complement strand
TGTACTGAAAGCGGTGAAGTTATATCCATCGCTGGAAGTCCTATACCTGATTTGTGCATTTGAAGTTCCCGGCTCAACAGCCAACAGACGGATGAACTTCAAATGCCCAAATCAGGTATAGGACTTCCAGCGATGGATATAACTTCACCGCTTTCAGTACATTTGAAGACGCTAATCAGACAGTCTTTTTAACTGATGTTTTCGCCAAAGTGATTGAATATGAGGTTGAGTTCAGGTCACAGAATTTTGAGTCTCCTCAGATTACTTCTGTGTCACTCTCTCATACGGTTCCGACAATTCAGACATTGTTCACTAATGCGGTCCAGACATCTTCTCCTGTCATTGAAATCGCCTTGGCATCCAATGGAACCGTACCGGATGGTGCAAAAATAGAGATGGGAATCGCCAACAGTAATATCACTGACTTCTCCTTCTACAGCAGCGATCTTGTGCCGCCTATTCAAGAAGGCGGTAAAATGACGCTCTTGAATAGAAGATATCAAGCTTCATCTAATGAAGCTTCCAATGAAGTGTTAACAACAGTTGACGGAAGGACTTATGAAGCTCCTTATGGTCCGTGGGCATATGACAGCACGGTTGAGGTTCGCAGGAATGGTGCTATTGTGGATCCTTCTGAATATCGGAACGAAGGCACAGAGGGATTGATTCTATTTAAGAAACGTCAAACCTTGACTGATGAATTCACACTGAATCTCACCGCAGAGAACACGTTCCGTGTTGGTGTCAAGATCACCAATAATTCGTCCACAGAATCAGCCATATTGGACGAATTTGGCTATATCTACAACACGGCGGACGCGAGGTCTCTTGGAGAAACAAATCGTCTTCCTGAGGCTCAGAACCTCTTTGTGGGGGCAACGCAGATTGGTGATCCAGTTGATCCTCCTACAACACCTGCTCTCAACTATTGGTCAGAGCTTCAATATGAAATTAACACAGGTACAAAACAATTCACATTAGACGAATTAAGAACATTGACCGATGCAGAACGGGACTATCTCTTCGGCACATCTGCTGTGGATCCACATCCTGAATTAAGCGCCGAAGATCCGGCATATGCGGGGGCTGAAATCAATTTCCAAGGATATATGGTTGTTGGCACCTTCGATTATTACGATCCAGATGGAGATGCTGAGGAAACCCCTGAGATTGAATGGACCCTTCATAGACAGCGGGCGCAAGAACTGGATGGACTGGTTCAATTCTCCACCAATAATGTGAGATCGGTCACGTTGTCGAAAGGAACATCTATTTTCATGACCGTGCGTGCAAACGACGGAAAACAGCTTGGAATTCCAGTAAATTCGACACCTATCACGATTGGAAACAATCCTCCTTCAGTTTCCAATCTTAAGTTATTCGGTGTCGGAAATCCGAAATCAGATCAAGAATATGCCCTCAATACTCCTAATTCAACTGACGGCGTCAAAGTGACTTACGACTTCACTGATACTGATGGTGATGTGGAACAAGGAACGATTATCAAGTTCTTCAAGGATGGGGCAATTATCAAGCAAACAACCGAACTTGATCCTTATATTATGCCGTCTGAAACAGCATCGGACGGAAGTATTATTCTGGTTTCGAATGCCAATATAACGGCGCAAGTCACTCCTAGTGACGGACTTACGTTCGGTTCAGCCGTCAACAGTGCCGCGCTCGTTATTCAAGGTTCGCCGCCAGAGGTCAGTAACGTGGTTGTTACACCGGCTAAACCTGTATTGGGAGAGGATTTACGTCTGGCTTTTGACTTCTTTGACCCAGATGGACAATCAAATCAAAGCACCATTGCGTGGTATAAGAATGGTGTTCAACAGACCGATTTAGATAACAAAGACATTGTTCCAGCGGTCATTATGACTGTAGGAGAGGTCTGGTACTCCATTGTGACACCGTTTGACGGCGAAAACACGGGCACAAAACAAAGATCAAATACTGTTGCAATTAGTTAAAGGATAACGCAGTATTTTTGCGAATCTATAAGGACGAGGACAAGTTATGATCAGACGAATTATTTGGAATAAAGGCGATTCCCCTCCCGTTTACGGGCACCTTGTGGTTTATGTGCAGGGTGATGGCACGCTTCATGTCCCTGTCGGGTTTGAAGTGTCTGGGGCTACTGTTTCTTTCTCGAAGCAGTATGTTGATTATCTCCAAGATGAATTCGGATATGGATTCAAAGGAGAAGATCCAATTTGGGGTCCAAATTTTGATTACCAATATGAAGTTCTGGAACCGGCACCAATTCCTTTCGACTACAGTTATGATCCATATATGGGTTACCACTATGCCAATGAGCTTTTTGCTCCTGAAATTTTCGTACTGAACACTGACACGACAGGTTTCACTGTCGAGTACAGAAATATAACTGAATTCCTTGAATTCAATTACTACGCACAATAAGGTGTGGCATGGCTACTACCATCGTAACCTTAAATGACATCAACCGGCGTTTGATACTTTTAGAAAACGCTTCTCAAACAGCCTCCGGAACTGATGAAAAGACATTTCATGCCGAATATCCCGGTGGTGTTGTTACTGACTTAGGATCAGGGACAACGGGTGGGACTTTAACCACCGATTACGATATCACTGATGATTTCAATTATTATCAGTGGACAAGTGCCAATGTCGCATTGCAGGACAATGCGGTTGTCGTAGGTTTTATTCTTCCGCCAAATTTTGCTGGCTGGACAACGAATGCTTTCAATCTGTCATATTTGACTTCTCTTGTGACAGCAACAGACTGTAAAATCAAGATCAATGTTCTCAAAAATGGTGTCTCTGTCTACAGTGAAGATGATATCACAAGTGCCTCTATTGACTGGACGGATAAGGCAATTGCTTCGTCCTCTCTGGGATCTTGGACCGCTGGCGATAAGATGACAATTCAAATTACAATGTACGCAAAATCATCTAATTACGTTCAGATTGGAGACCTGAAACTTGCTTGGATTTGCTGAACGTAATTGACAACTGAAACTGAACAATGTTTGATATCATCTACTCACGCCGAAGCGGGAAGGTTCTCCTTTCCCAGAATTCCAACAATCAAATCCGCTTTACGCCCGAAGACGTAGCGAAGATTTTTCCTCACTTAGATCTCAGCGACATTAATATCTGGCATACCAACGATGATATAACTCTTTATACGAGAGTTATTCCGCTGGACGAAGAAGGTATGCCTAAAGGCTTTGACGATAAGTTTGACAAAGTCGATAAATGCAGTTACATCCCCTCTGAGATATCAAGAGTTGCAGACCCTGAATTAACTATTTGGCGTGGTCCTTTTTTTGCAGCAACTGGATACGCCAATATGAATCGGGAGCTTTGTCTGCGTCTGGTTCGTAGTGGTTTGAATCTTAAGTTAGAATTTTTTCCTGCCGCCAAACAAATCGAAAAAGAAGTTTACGAAGAACTTAATAAATTCAAAAACACATCAAAAGATCCCGGCAAAGCTGCCATCACTGGTTTCGTTCCGATTGTTCCAAAGGGAGATGAGCGATATCAGGTCTTCTATACAATGATGGAAACAAGTTCAACGCATCCTGAATTCGTAAGAAGGCTGAACGACTATGCCGATGAAGTCTGGGTTCCGACACAATGGAATGCAGATATGTTCCTTGAGTCTGGAGTGGAAAAACCGATTCATGTTTTTCCGTTGGGCGTGGATGAAAATAAGTTCAACCCCAAGGAAACTGGGAAGTTGGATATTGCTTATCGAAGTGCTGATACGTTCAAGCTTGTGGAGAGACAGAAGTCTTTCAAATTCCTTTCTATCTTTCGTTGGGCGTTCAGCAAGAGTCCTGATTTGACCATTCGTGCTTTCGCTGAAGAGTTCAGCCCGGATGAAGATGTGTGTCTGGCAATCTGTTCTCACAGTACATTGAGTAAGAAAATCAGATCAGAATTGTTCTCCTACCTTGATGGTCTGGATAAAATTCCTAGTATCTATCTTTATACTGATGTTATGCCTATTGGAATGATGCCTCATTTATATAAAGACGCGGATTGTTATGTGGCCCCAAGCCGTGGCGAGGGATTTTGTTTGCCTCTTTTTGAAGCGGCATGTATGGAAAAACCTGTTATTTCGGCACTTAACACAGCAATGACTGATTTTCTGACAGAAGAGAATTCTTATTATTTGACGACTGATGAAATGATGGAAGCTCATGAGCCATTAAAAAGGATCAGCGCATATTATCATGGACAAAAATTTCCCAAATTGGGAAAGAAGAAAGTCGTCGAATTACGTCAACTAATGAGAAATGTCTATGAAAATTATGCAGAAGCCCAAAGGAAAGCTCGAAAATTTAGAGAAGAAGTCTTAAGTAAGTACACTTGGCGGCACGCAGCCCACCGTATTCAAAAACGAATAGAACAAGGTTTCACGAAATGAGCACCTGCGCAGTAGTAACTCTTTTTCATAATTGCGCCAGTAGATCCGACGCCTTCTTGAAAAGTTTCGCTGAACACACAAAGTATCCTAACATCCGTCAGTTCTTCGTGAATAACGGCAGTAAAGATGTCACCCAAAAATTACTGTTGGGATACAAAAGAGCAACCGTAATAAACGTTGATAGTAACATTGGAGTTCCCGGTGGTCGTAATGTAGCCATTAAAGCAATCTTGGACAACCATCCCGATGTAAGTCATATATGTTTTGTAGACAATGATGTTGATTTTACTGAAGGCTGGCTGCAGAACATGATTAAACTCATGAATAAAAACCCCAATGTCGGGATCATTGGACCGGTTACTAACTCCTCTACCAATGCTATCCAAGATATCTCCAGAAAAAGAACCATCCCCAAAAAGCTTTTTGCCATGGAAGCGGGTTTCTCTAAAGATGAATTCGCAATTACGGCACGGATTGATGGATTCTGCATGCTTATTCATAGAAACGTTCTGAATAATCTTGGGTATTTCGATACAAACTTTACGACCGTAGGGTATGAAGATTGGGATTATTGCCGCAGGGCGAAGCAGCTTGGAATTTGTTGTGGCGTGGCTTTAAGAACATTTGTATCACATGATGGCGGTTTGACGCTGAAACAAAATAATATAAAGACTAACTTCATCGAAAGCAACAAGCAAAGATATATGATGAAGTGGGAGTCTTCGATCAACAAAGATAATCAAAGTGTTTTTATTCCCATAACAAACATTAACAATCAAATCACGCTCAATGCAACCGAACCTGTTGGGTTCCGCGACCCACTTCCCCACAAAAAGAGCGAAACCAATAAGACATGCACTCCGCAGAATCAACAGATTCGTTCTCTTACCGATTTGTCTTTGGCTTGTTACATTAAGAAAGCTGATGGTCTTGGCAAGATTGGCATCAAACTTTTTGAAAATTTGGTTCAGAAAAACTTAAAAGTTCACCATCAAAGACTGAATGTTTATGATATGGCTGGCGTCCCTCAGGTAACCCGCGACAACCTTATCAAATATCCGATGCCCTCCAATGTGGTTCTTCTTACGAATCAGCCCTTTTATCTGGACCAGATAAGCAAATTTCAAAGAGCTTACATCTTCACAATGTTTGAGTCAACTCAGATCCCCTCTGACTGGGTGGCTAGAATCAATCAGAAGATTGATGAAGTCTTTGTCCCCGATGAATACCAGAAGAGATCTTTCCTAAATAGTGGAGTTAAAAAACCGATCAAAGTCATTCCTTTGGGTGTTGAACTTGAACACTACCAATACAAACCACGTCGTCAAGACAATGTTTTTACTTTTGGCTTTACTGGGATGTTTACTCAAAGAAAAAATGTTCGTGACCTGATTCGGTCATTTGTGCATGCCTTCCCCGTAAAACAATTTCCCAAACTTCGTCTCAAGATCCATGGACGATGGGGATGTATGGCGAATTCCAAGAGACAATTCAATTCTGTTGTTAACGGAGATTCCAGAGTCCGGATAGACGAAGGAGTCATGGACTTGGCTGCCTTCAAAAGATGGTGGGATGAGATTGATTGTTACATATTTCCCTCTAAAGGCGAAGGATTTTCACTTACGCCACGTGAGGCAATCGCCCAAGGCATTCCCACTATCGTAAGTAATTACTCTGGTCACGAAGAACTGGTTAAGTCAGGACACTTCTATCCTATAAATATTAGAGGAGAAGAGCCTGCTTTTTACGAATTTATTGGTAAAGCATGTGGTCATCAGGCAAAGATCGCCATGGACGACATCATGGAGCAGATGAAACATGTCTACAATAATTACGACGAAGCCTTGGAGAAAGCTAAAAAAGGAAGTATCTGGATTAAAGAACAGCCGACTTGGTCGCAGGTTACGAATATGATTGTGAAAGAAATCCACCCCGAAAACATGATGGTTTGTGATACTCTTGAGAATCAATGCGGAGTGGGTGACTTTACTCGACATGTCCGCAACCAGATGGGGAAGGATAATGTCAAGTTTGTTGGAGACATGCAATATGCAATGAAGATTGCTGAAGGGAAAAAGCTGAAAAGGATTCATATCCAGCATGAATATAGTATTTACAACAGTAAGCCAATGGAGCAATATTTCAAAAGGCTGAAAGAGTTAGGAGTAAAAATAACTCTTACAATGCACAGTATTTTGGACAACGCTTCTCACTTAAACTTCAATGGAATTCTTTGCAGATATGCCGATGAGATTTTTACATTGAACCCTCTTGGCGCAAATGCCTTGAGGAATGTCGGGAAAAGATTTAATCCAGAGAAAATCAAGTTTATCCATCACCCCTGCTATGAGGTTCCTTTCAATACACCGAAACTTAAGAGAGGATTGATTGGGACTTTTGGTTTTCTGCATGGGCAGAAGGGCTATAATTATCTGATGGAAGCCATGATGGGAACTCCTCACAAATTACGTCTATTATGTAATGGGGACCCTAACCATCCGAAATTTATTGCGCCTTACAGGGGGAAAGTGAACTTCCAGCACATTAATGAATTCCAGAAGTTTAATACGCTTCTTTCTCGTTTGGCTGCATGTGAGATCATTGTTATTCCCAGTGTCAACCATCCCAATGGTATGTTCGGGGCATCTGGAAGTATTCGAGTGGCTATTACGGCTGGAAGACCAATCATTTGTACAACCGCTACTCATTTTGCTGAGTTCTCAGGGGAAATGCCGAAGGCTCTTCAGAAAAATACGGTTGATTTGCGGGATAAGATTAACTCTTTAATGGGAAACGAGGAGAAACAACAACAGATTATCCAAAACCTTAAAGAGTACAGAGAACAGAATTCAATGAAGAATTTCTGTGATAACTACCGGAAAAGCTTTCAGGAGTAAATGGTATGGCTATTGTCGCAACTATGATTGTTTACAACGAAGAAGAATATCTGCCATTGTCTCTTAAATCGATATACAATCATGTGGATAGGATTGTTATCGTTGAAGGGGCGATTCAGAAGCTGATAAAATCTGGATTTGCTCCAGAAAACGGAAGATCCACAGACAGGACTAATGAGATCATAAACGAGTTCCCTGATCCAGACAAGAAAATTATTGTCACTCATGGTAAGTTCAAGCACAAAAACGGACAGAGAAATGTCTGTTTAAGACATGTTAATCCCGGTGACTGGGTGTTTATTGTCGATGCTGATGAGGTTTATTCAGAACAGAATATTAGTACATTGGTTAGTTTGCCTAAAAAACATAAAGGCAAAAAGATGATCGTCTATCCGATGTACCATTTTTATGATTTCGACAAACACATTGATATGATCAGATATGTCGAACGATTATTCATGTATGAGAAGGGGATGAAATACCCAGACAATGATGGTGGACAAGCGATTCGGGATGCCAAAAATTGGGCACCTTGGGTTCATCCGCATTATGGACCAACCAAAGTCAGGGACAACAGCGTTTATTGCCATCATTATTCACGGATGAAAGACTTCCAGCTTCAGATTGAGAGAACGGCTTACTATTACATGAGAGACAGCGGATTGTCCTTGGAAAAGGCGATGGAGAAAGCAAAAAAGGATCCGACTGTTAATCATAAACTGAATCCGAAGAACCTGAAGATCCAAGGGTGGCCTTATCAGAAACATCCACAGGTCATTCTGGAGACAGAAAAATACAGTAAGTTCTTAGAAAGAAAAGGCTTAAAGAGAATGTGAATCAGTCTTTTTGGAACTTGAATACTTTTATAATCCCTGAATTCGTTCGGGGATTTTTATTTTTCCGCAAAAATAGGGAAAAATCAGTATAATTGTAATCATATTTGTATCTAACTTTATTGGAGGAGAGGGCGAATGTCAGTCACAAAAGTAACACGCAGGAAAAGCGGAGGGACATCAATAGGAATGCCCCCAATGGATACCGGGAAAACCTATCGAGTCAAATACGAAGATGGTGGTGAGTCAAAAATCATAGAAGGAGCTTGTGTGAAGATTGGCGGACCTTCTATGGCAGTTGTTATGCGGGATGGGGAATTAAAAACCGAAATCCCTTATGACAACATTACGGGATGTACTCCGATTGACTCTGATGTTGAACCAATGCCCAAAGAGGTTGAGAATGCCCTAAGACGCGAAGGTGTTGAGGGAGAGGGCACTGTACTGCCCAGTGACTTTGATGCTCAATACAACCACGGAAAACGTGTTGATATTGCGAATAAGGTCCACCAGACAGCCAAAGACAAAAAGGTTCGAGTAACCTACAACGTGAGCGTTGAAATCCCTTTCAGCGTTACTTCAAACATGATCGTGGACGCCGCAGAGAAATTGAATATCCCTGCCGTCAAAAAAATTGAATTTGTCAGAATGGAGAAAATTTAATGAAGATTGAAGTCAAAATACCCGGACTCGACAAACTTACCAACCGTGAAGACATCGTATGTCCCAGTTGCGGAACCGCCTACAAATTTATCGAACACTCTTCAAAGAAGATTTTCCATTACGTGACTGAAGGAGAACCACAGGATCAAATCAGTCTGCGAATTGTCATTGGCAGAGAAGAGGGCAACGCACCGCATATGGACTGTGCTTGCAACAAATGTCACTGTGAATTCAAGATATTGGAGTGTGCAGATGGGGAAGCTTGACGGCACCAGAGTTTATCTTGTAGGCGCAATGGATCGCGCTCCCGATGGAGGGAAGGGGTGGAGAGAAGAAATCACCCCTCCCCTTCAGGAGATAGGTATACATGTTCTCAGTCCTTGTAAAAAACCTATTGACATAGGTTTAGAGAGTGAGGACGGAAGGAAAAAGAGGAAGGAACATAAAAGAAAAGGAGAATGGGATGAATTGGCGAAGTATAAGACAATCCGATCAGTTGACTTGAGAATGGTTGACATATCGGATTTTATTATAGTCGCCTTAAACATGGAAGAGCATCCCTTCGGAACCATCGAAGAAATTGTAACAGCCAACCGCCAGAAGAAAGTCATTCTGGTTTGGGCAGTGAATGGAAAAGCCGAAGCACCGGATTGGTTGTTTTGGATGATTCCTCATAAGTTTATCTTCGACAAGCTTGAAGATTTGCTCAAATATGTTAAGGATGTCGATTCAGGCAATAGAGAAGATAAACGGTGGGTTATCTTTGACTTTGATGGAGAAGAGAAATGCCTTATATAGCACAGGAGAGACGTGAGCGTCTTAAGCCTCACATTGAAGCATTGGTCCAAGAACTTCGTAAGATGAACAAAGGTCGTGAGGACAAAATCGAAGGAGATTTGAATTATTGTTGCATTAAAATCCTATTAAATGGGATTAAAGATATCAATCAAAAATGGAAATACAGATTTATCAATAGAGTATCTGGTGTGCTCGATCAAATTGAAAGCGAATTCAACCGCCGCATCAAAGACATCTACGAGGAAGAATGCATTGACGAGAATGGTGATCTGGAAGAGTTTGAAGTTTTTATGCGGGAGATAGCGAATGCAAAAAAAGATTAAAGAATTCTGCGAACAAAAAGGACTTCTGGAAGATTTCAAAAAGTGCATAGAAGACCTGAATGAATTAAAGAACAAAAATCGTATTCATAAATACACAATTAAGTTTTCTGACTATTCTATTATGTGTACGATGTTCTATGAGGGCGAGTCGATCCAGAAAGTTTTCCAAAATCATCGAATAATCATAGAGTACTTGAAAGAGGCTTATCCTAATCTTTTCCTCCATGTCCTGTTTATCTTTGACCGCAGTGATATTCACAAACGCTCAGGGAAAAGACTAAAACTGAAGCCTGTCGATGCTCAGGTTTCAAATATGGAGTTTGAAATCCAAGAAGTTGTTTATGCCAAGATGGAGATGTTGGGTATCACCAAAGAACAACTTGCAAAAGCCATGGGAATGGATCTGGCTTCTTTCTGCTGGATGTTTACTGATGGCACCGTTGATCTTCAATCTATGGTGAAAATCGCGCAGTTATTATCCCTTGATTTAGAAATTCTTTTCCGCGAAACCATTGATATATGATTACTTATCTGCCGTGTCGTCGGCGTTCTGGTAAGACTAATTTTCTCGTCAATCTCTGCATTGTCACTGACCGCGCCATTCTTATGGTTGCCGACAGTCGCCGCATGCGTGACATCGTTGGTGATTTCAACATTAGCCCAAACCATATCATCCTTCCTCAACAAAGAGAACTTGATGCAATTCCCCATGATATAACTATCTTTGTTGACGAATTGCAGGACATTCCTGTCCAAATTCAGGAAAGACTCCACGGGATGCCTCATCAGGTGTTTGCGGTTGGAGAAGATAACCATGACAACCTAATTGCCCCTGTATCTAGTCAAATGCTCGATGAGCGCAGAACTAGAGCCGAAGAACCAAACTTCATCCCTCCAGCGAATTTTTGGGGAGAAGAGAACAGCAGACCTGCTCGTAGAAGAGTGAAGAAAAAAGCGGCGAAGAAGGCAGTGAAAAAGAAAGCGGTAAAGAAAAAAGTTTCTAGGAAAAATACCCGTTTCGATATGTTGGAGATGGAATGATATGTCGCCTAGAAGCCTGTAATTCGAGGGCTTTAGATAATTTTGTAATGACGCTGTTTCAATCAAATCCCTCTTCTGATCTGATTATTGCTGGACGCACGTCAAGACGTGATATAATACGAACATTCGGAATTACTGGGAGAGACACTTATAGGGTTTGGGATTTTTCTACATCCACCCTGCATAGGCTTTGCTCTGCTGTTGAACATCATCGAAGAAGAGATCCGGTAATTGTTTTACATGAGGATCAGCTGGATGAACAAGAAAGGGCTTATCTTGATGGGCATGCACGTTGGTTGGACATCTTCTGTATTTCACGTGCCAATCAACTCAGAATGGGATGGGTGATTCATGAAGAGATTGGTGTGTCAGTTATCAATGATCGTGCAATAGCCCAAATAAGAGTTGATGGTAGCCCGGAGACACCGGCACCACCGCGCAAACGAAAAAAGGTGGCAAAACGCAAAAAGAAAAAAGCACGATCAAACCGGAGTCGGTTTGACGTTTTGGAATTAGAGGAGAGTTAAATGAGCAATATTAAGCTGACAAAAGATGGGCGTTGGATCATCGACAACTATGACGAAGACACTTCCAAATGGTATGATTTAGAAGTTGAAGATGGAGATCTCCCCAACTATATACATCGTTGTTTTACGATGGAAGAAGGCACCATTTTCAAGACATTCGTAGAGGCTCTTGCCCCTTATACAGAAGAACTTGATGTCTTGACGGGTTATTTCCTCACACCGCACATCCGTTATTACTTAGAAAATAAAAACGAGAAAATCAACGAGAGGGAACCCGGCGAACGTATTGAGTATGTTTTCGTCTGTTACCATATGGTAATTAGTTACAAAGACAATTCCGAGGAAGCCAAAAAAGCTCGTGCCAATAGAATGAAAAATTTCAAGTTCAATGTCCTCCGTCAAGATGGTACTTCAGAAGAGAAAAAGCTCTACGATAAAAAAGAATTCAAGTTTACCGGAGAGGTTAAATCAGATGTTGAATGCGGTGTCGATTTCTCTGGTGCAGGCATATGCGACGGAGAACAAATCACCAACTTTGCCATGGACTTTTGCACCATTGGAGAGATAGCTCATCTACCCTTCAAACTGGAAAATAAATACGATATCATCATGGAAAAAGACTACCCTGAAATGGAAATAAAACCATTTATCAGAGACCTCGAATATCACTTTTCCCTCAAAGAAGTCATCGAAACCGTGTTCTATGAATTGTCGTTTCATGGCACTCCTGAGTCAGTTTTGGACACAAAGCAAGAATTATTTGAAAGAAAAGACGAGGTCGAAAAAGCGATTGAGAATCATCAAAAATTAGAAAAAGATAAGAAAAAACTTCACGACGATATTGATAATTTATTGGGAAATGATTAAGAAGAATAAAAATCCCACCCTTAAACCCCCTCTGTAGCAACCTTTAGTTTTCCTCAGTTTTTTGTAAAAATTTCCAATAAATATTCAGGAAATTTTTAAAAAACAACGAGGTTTTTAGTATAATACCCCTTAAGGACTAGGGGTAAATACCCCTCCTAAAATAATTTGCCAAAAACCCTATTTTAAGCAGGAATCGCCCCTAAAAACAAGAACAAAAATAGAGCGAAAAAAGGGCGATAGCAAAAGCCTCATAAAGTGAGGGCGTTTGGGTTAAAAAATTTGAGGGAAAGGACGTTGTCATGAACAAGGTTTATTGGACTGAAAAGCGCGACGAAAAGCTCTTGAAGCTAAAGGATGAGGGCAAGTCGTGGGAAGATATTGCCAAGAAATTTAAAGGCAAAACCGTAGAGGCGTGTAAGAGCAGACTGAAGGCTCTTAAGAAGAAAGGTTCTTCAAGCGCCCCTAAAAAAGCAGCCAAAAAAGCCGCAAAGAAGTCCACTTCAAAGGGCATACCAGACTTTGGAGAATTCTGGACCTCTTACAAGCTGTCCACTCTTTACAACCTGAAGGATGAGGGCTTTTCATTCGAAGAGATTGCAAAGACCCTGCGGTGCGATGAAGAAGAATGCGCCGAGGTATATGCAAGCGTCGATTGGGACGAGTTTAAAGAAGACCCCGCCAACAAAGAATTCATTCAGACCAGTTTATTCAATGATGACATCTACAAATCAGACCGCGAGATCTACGAAGAGAGTATTGCAGCTGAAAAGCTTCGCTTAAGCGAAAAAACCGAGCGCATCTATTTAGAGCAGCTTAAAAAAGAGAGGGCTAAAACAGAGCTTATTATCGATGCCATCAAAGACGCAGTCTACAAAGTGCCCAAGATTGAACCCAAGCTTCGCACCCCGAAAGCTGCCGAGCCAGATGAAGAAGATATGGGGCTTATGCTCTCTGATATTCATATTGGTCAGAACTTCACTTTTGATGATACCAATGATATTTCTGAATACAATATGGAGATTTACGAGCAACGCCTTCAGCAGTTGAACAAATCTGTTGTTAGCATTGCTAGTAAGCACATGCATCTCTACCCAATCCCCTGTCTACATGTTTTCGCTCTGGGGGATATCGTCCACGGTATGAATACTGCAGGAGCATGGGGTCCTCAATACACCGAAACCGATGTTGTTAATCAGATGTTCAGGGGCGTAAACACCCTGATGCAGACCCTCATTGAGTGGACCAATGTTTTCCCGAAGATTAAATTCTACGGGGTGTATGGAAACCACGGACGGGGCGCAAAGAAGGGCGAAAAAGAAATCGTCAACTGGGACTACATCCTTTATCAGTTCCTGAAACAAGGTCTTTCTCAGTACGACAATATTGAATTCGAACTCACCCAATCATGGTGGAACCTGATTGAAATCAGGAACCATAAGTTCGTCATTACCCACGGCGATGACATGAAGGGTTTCATGGGACTGCCCTTCTACGGTATGGTTCGCTACGAAAGACGCCTCATTGGTATGATCAAGAATTTCTTCCATTATATGCTTCTTGGTCACCACCACAGGAACTGTGAAATCGAAACGAACTCTGGATCCATTATCTCAAACGGATCGTTTGTTGGCGGAGATGTCTTCTCGACCAAAAAACTTCAAAGCTCAGCCACACCGAGTCAGAGAACTTTCGGCATCCACGATAAACGCGGAATTACTTGGCAGTACATTGTGGATCTTACTGAAAAGTAAGCATAATCCTCCATCAAATAAAGACTTAAAAGGGCAGATTTTTTCTGCCCTTTTTTTATTGTCTAAAGGAATGTCCGATTTTTTGTTGAATAATATATAGATACTTACCATCTCTCTATTTACGGGTGTTCTGTTATGGTGAAAACGATTTTAAGTGAAAAACTGAAGAAAACGGCTGCTGGACGCATTGGTCCGTACTTTTATGCCATTATGCCGGATGGGGAAATTGTGAACAATGACTACTTCAGGTCGCCAGAGGCACTTTCAAACTTGAAGGGTTATAAAGAAAAGAATTTTAGTCCGGATGATATCATCAGATTTGCCTATGATCCAGTTAATCATGTCGTTTATTTCATTGATTTTGATGTAGAAGACATGCAGAGCTTTGAAAGAAAAATCAATGAAGCACTTAATCCAACTGGTGAAGAAAATCAAGAAAAGAACCAGATAGCCTTGTTGCAGTTTCAAACTATTTCCCAATCCCTCCCTCAAAAAAATGAAGGCGGGAAAAATGTAAAACCCATGGTGTCCCCCGGCACTGTAGAGGATCTTCCCTATGTGAGAAAAATTTCTGATTACGAAATCCTAAAGAATCAGTTAGTAGAAGAAGTGAAAGCGCGTGGAGCAGAATTTGTAGATATCCCTGTCATTGAACTGCCTGATAAAATCGCCAAAAAAATAATGAGAAAAGGTCAGGACACATTATATATACTGGGTGAAGTAAAAGACCCAGAGACAGGAATCCTGCGGTACAAAGGACAAAGATTAACTCTTAATGCCGAATACGAACCTGAAGAAGAGGGACAATTCGGAAGAGAGACAAAAAGGTTCTCATCTACTATTGAAGGTCCGGCAATTATAGTGAATCGTGACAGTTTTCGTCCCAGTGCTGCCTCTGAGGATATTAAAAAGACAATGATGCTTGAGGAACGTGTTGACGACCCTGTCGATTACTCCTTTATGCAGTCTATGATCTATGCAAATTATCATGCTCATTTGTCCAACATTGTCTACAGTGACGTGCCTCAAAACAAAAACACTGTTCAAGATTTGGTCGATTATAATAACAAATTTACCAAATACATTAGTCATGGGCATCCCTTTTTTGACTTTTACTTTGTTGCATATAACCCCGAAACAGGGGCAGCCCAAAAGTTTAAGAATCCTGAGAAACTAAGCTCTGAAGACCTTACGAGCGCTTATAAAGACAAAGGGGTTGTTTGTCTTTCTTATGCCTATAAGCCAGATCAATTGGGGTTGGGGATTTTTATTTTTCCCGACCAAAACCTTAATAATTTAAGAAATCCAGAATATCCTCTGAATCCTGCTTACGAACTTCTGCAAAATGAAATGGACCAGAAAATAAAAAACAATTCTATCGAGGAAGCTGGAGATCGTTTTTGGGATTTGAATGACCGAAAAGTCCAAAACACAATCAAAACAATCAAAGTTAAGAGAATAAAAGACTACCCATTGTTGTGGTCTCATATTGTTAATGTGATTGCTCCTCACTACAATATTCCAAAAAAAGAATTGATGAAGGACGCGAACGCCAATATTCAAGTTGTTTCTCTGGAGGCTCCTATCGGATCACCGGGAACAAAAGCGGCTTATGTCTCGTCCGGTGATTTATTCCCTAAAGAGATTACAAACTTTTTGAAAAAAGAAATCATAGACACTATTCAGACACCAGCAATCCTGATAGACAGTCGTTGGAAGACTAATTCAAGTCTTGCAGCGGCACTCATTCATGAATATGCACACCATCTTGGTTACCTTTACTTTTTTGGAGAACTTCCTCCCTCATATGGTACACCGCCAAGTGCCGAAGCCTCCGATAAAGAAAGAATTGATTTTATTAGGACTTACTATGGAGATCAGCAGGAAATGCTTGCTCACTCTATAGAGTTCGGTGTCGATGATGCTTTAGGTATTCCTCATCATCAGGCAGTTGCTCGTTACGCAGGAAGAGGGACAGATGCTGTCTCCGTCTACCTGCAAAAAGTAATCAATGATCTGAAAACCAGATCTGGAAAATTCAATGAAGAGCTTTTTGAAAAGTTAAAAGGTGAAAATCCTATGGAAAAAGAACCCAAAGAGAATGTTAAAAAAGAAGCCCAAATCCAACAGCGTATGGAAGATGTTAATCATTGGTGGAATCAGTCAACAGACAATGGCGTTAGCCCTTTTCGCGGAAATCCCATTGGCGAAGGTAATAATGAAGGCGCTGTACACCCACAACTTGTTAGAGATAAAGAGTTTATTGTAACAAAAGGTCCGACAATCTCATATGAGGACTTTGCGGCAAAATGTTGGAATGCTGTAGTAAAACCAAAATTTTCTATAGAAAGGCGCATACAAAACGAAAGAAATGAGTATAATAGGGAATAGTGAATTATGAGTTAGGTGTCGCCTGCCTCTGTGTGGGCGCGAATTGAAAAAAATAAGGAAATAGTAAATGAATCTTCAGAAATGCGTCGGAGAAAAGGAAATATTTTTTGAACTTTACAAACGCTTTACAAGGATCATTAATTTTCTCTATGACAATAAACTCGTTCAGGCACACCAAGAACTTCAAAGAGTCTCTAGCGAGTACCTTCAAATGGAGAAGAAAGGCGAAGATTTGACGCGACTCGTTGTCACAAATATATCAAATGTTGTGTCAAATGTCAGAAGCGGAGCCGTTATACAGGCTTACCACGATTCGAGAGAAATACTTCAGATTATAACGGAGAAGATGAAAACTGATGTTAAATGAATATCCTAAATGGGCAGAGACAGTTAAATGTGTTATGTGTAACCATCATTTAGGAATCAAAGGCATCAAAGAAATAGGGATATATGGATCAATTAATGTCCCTACTCGTCAATATAAGGCTGGAAATAAGTCAGGGAATGTCTTTATAACACTTCTCTGTAACCACTGCGGTTTTTATGGACCATTAATGCTTGAAACCAAGTTTGAAACACTGGATGAATTTGTAGTTTTTCTGAAAAATTGTGAATCTGTCGATGAATATGAACATAAATATCTGATTGGAGTTTGAAAATGGCGCATGTATCGATTGTCTGTCACTGTGAGGACTGCCCTGAGAATGAAAACCGTGAATGTACGTACATGGATGAGCTTGAAATCATGCAGATCAAGGACAAAGAGAATCAAGAAGTCCGTGCAGAATGTTCCGTGTATCGTGATTCCAAAAAATTTGTTGATGGACCCCCTGTGATATGAGAATTATCGAAACAGATTTATATAAAAAAGCCGATAGCATCAGTTCAGAGCCGACTCAGCCGGGATTGACTGATGACAGTCCGAAAAGAAATATGATCCATGATATGCTGGATCTAGGTGGTGGATGGGCTGGTGGTAAAAAACCTGAGATCACCAAAATGAAAAGAAAACATTGGTACAAAGGTGTACCAAAAACGATTGTTCAAGAAAGATGAGGTTATGTCATGACGATGATCAAGCGTGCAACTACGCCAAACTCGAAGATTTCTTTGGCTGTCAAAAAAGTCAACTGCCCTTACTGCGGAACCAGAAAAGTCGCTGTTCTTTTAAGTGACAAAAAATGTCCTAAATGCGGTAATGTACTGAAGTTATCAGTGTTGTCAGAGTCAAAATAATTTTCACATTTTCTAGACAGGTACTCCAATCGTGGTGTACCTGTTTTTTATACCCATGCCTGTTATTAAAATAAACAACAATTATTCAGTCCTGTTGGGTTCCATTCCTGATGACATGTTTCATTATGTCGATAACGAATGTTCTTATTACACAATGGGATTCGCATTCACGGAACAATATAATCGACTAGTCTATACTTGTCGATCATGCGGATACGAAAAGTTCGAGTTGAATTCCGATCTTTTAATGTGTCCCCAATGTCGTTCGTCCGATCTCATAGAAAAAAGAGCATGGGATGGCAAAGTTCATATGCTGAAACGAAAAGGGAAGTGCATCTATTTCCCGACCGGATTGTTTTCTATTGTCCGTGAAGCATTAAAGCATTACAAAATCGACTATAAACTTTTTGATGAACGAAAAACATATGCATCCACTGGTGCATATAAGATTCAAAAAGAAGGCTTCAACCTCTACGAGTACCAGAAGTACGCAGTTGAACGGGCAGCCCAATGTCAACGTGGCGTTATTCAGATGGGCACAGGAGCAGGCAAAACAGCCTGCGCTGCCGCCATTATTTGTCATATCGGGATAACGCCTGTCGTATTCTATGTCCTGTCCAAAGACCTTCTTTTGCAGACGAAAGAAGAGTTTGAAGACCTCATTTCCCTAAATGGGGAAAAAATAAATGTAGGCATTATTGGCGGCGGAATGTGTGATATACAAAAGATTAACGTCATGACAATCCAGACCGCTGTGCAGGCGTTAGGAAAAAAATTCACAAAAACTGAATTAGATGAGTATAATCCAGATACAACGGACATCAAAGAACACAAAAAGGGAATCGTCAATCTTATCAAGCAGGCAAAGCTCATATTTGCCGATGAATGTCATCACGTTCCGGCAAAGATTGTTAAGGATGTTATTTTTTCATCCGCCATGGCAAAATACAGATTCGGACTGTCTGCGTCACCGTGGCGTGACTCTGGCGACGACTTGTCTATTGAGGCTCAGTTTGGTCGGAAAATCGTTAAAGTACTGTCTAGTCAACTAATCCGAGAAGGTTTTCTGGTTAAGCCAACCATTCATTTTAAAAAGATTAAACCGACACGAAAAAGTTTCAGACGCTATGACCAGATTTACAAACATGCGGTTGTTCAAAATGAAGAGCGCAATCAATATATTGCTGATGTCGCCCTTGAACGTGCGGCTGAAAATAAGTCGGTTTTGATTTTGGTCAAACAAATTACTCATGGTAAAGAAATCCTTAAACGCATACCGGGAGCGGTTTTAATCACCGGTAAAGACTCATTGAAGAAAAGAAAAGAAGTCATCGAGAAGATGAAATCAAAGGAGCAGCTTATTGCCATTGCCACCACCCTTGCGGATGAAGGCTTGAATATCAAGTGCCTAGAAGTGGGTATCTTAGCCGGATCAGGTAAAAGTAGCGTCAGAGCGCTTCAGAGGGTTGGTCGCTTCATGAGGCTGTTTGAGGGCAAAACAGAGGCTCATATTTATGATTTCTACGATGATTGCAAATATCTAGAAGAACATTCAAAACGGCGCAGAAAAATATATGAGACAGAAGAGGAATTTGAAATCATTGACCATGATTAAACCAGAGCACACGTTCCTTCTTTATCATTTATGTAAAAAAGCTCAAGTCGTTGACGGCGTCCTTATTGTCGAAACAACATGGCAAGAAATCGCCGCCGAAATGAAGCATAAGCATAACCGGAAAGATGTCACGTACAGCAAAAATTCCGTCTACCGTATCGTCAATTCGCTCGTCAAATCCGGCATACTTCGTCGCTGCAACCGATCCTCTTTTTCATTTATTATAGACCAAAGTCCGTTTCTTGCCGGATTTTCTGATTCCAACGAACTTTGGGAATCTACAAACCATTGTGAGGAAACAGGTAACAACGAAAAAGACCCGAACCTTGGGAAACAACTTAGGGAAACTGTAAACGGTTGTGATGTAGAGATTAACGAAGAAAAAGAGCCGAACTTTGGGAAACCGAAAAACGGAAATGAAAAAGATGGCGAACTTTGGGAAGACGCAATTACTTGTGAATCAAGCATTAATGACGAAAAATGCCCGAACCTTGGGAAAGACTTTGGGAAAGTGTCAGAAGGGTCGGAACTTTGGGAAATCCTAAACACTGGTAACGGCAATGAGTTACATCAAAAAAACGGCGAACTTTGGGAACCCTTATTAAATAATTTAAATAACACACCATTGAGTAACTCCGTAAAAGCAAAATCTTGTAGATCAAAAGAGCTTGGGGAAATTCGGGACAACCAAAATCAAAAGGCAACAACAACCATGGGAAACGAAGAAAAAAGTCGCTACCATACGGAGCCTGAACATACAAGCAGGACGGGAAAAAGACATTCAACGCGCAAAAAAGAAAAGGGCGGTTACGTCAAGGTGAGTCAATTGCCCAAGAGTAAGGATCGACACTCGGTTGAAGTCCACGAATGGAAGCCGCGCCATTTCGTCGGTCTTTATCGCTCGATGTACTATGAGTACTGGCGCAACAATGAATCTGAACGTGATGGGCACTCAGAAAGCTGGAGAAATGAGACACAGCACAGTATTAAAGCGGGAGAGGATATCAAGAAAATATTCGACCTGTTTGTCGATAAGGGTTGCGAGAATTTCTCTAACATCGATATGCACCGGTATATCGAGTGGTATTTTCGTGAATGGTACCCTAATCACTATGTTCGCTACAACAAAGACTTATGGATGACGGAGGGTCACGTTCATAAGTTATCGATCAAGTCTCTGATGAACGATGCGCCGATGGAAGCTTTTATCAACGATTCCGGTATCTTTTGCGCCGAAAACGATTTAGTTGAAGAAGAGGAAGAAAAAGTACAGACACCAAAAGAGTTCCAAGAAGAGGTCGAACTGTTTTATGGTTTTGGACTTACGAATATCTTGGCAAGATTTGGATTTGTTATTACCGCCGCCTATATGGTTCGAGAGGGAATTGAGCTTGAAGAAATCGAGAAACAGTTCAATGATTCCGTCAATAGATCAGTCAGAATTATTCGTCAAGGCGGAAAAATGAACCATCTCCAACAGTTTTTTACTGCGACTATTGAAAATGGTCCATATTGGGAGAATGCACCGTTCGCAAATTGGCGCGAAAGATATAACGTACTGAAAAACCATGCCAATATGGGAAATTCTGAAATGGAGTATTCCGGATCATTTAAACATGATTTTGGTTTTTTGATGGAAAATTTAGGGGGAAAGTAAAAAAAATTAGAGAATTTCTACGAGATTCGCTTTTTTCTACGTATAATAGGCAAAACCATCATAACGGAGAAAAGAAAATGGCGAAAAAGAAAAAAGAAGTAGACAAGAATAAAATCAGAAAAAATATGACCAAGAATGCTCAGGCTCTGGATATCCTGATCAGGTCACGGCATCCCATTATCTACATCGTCACGCATGAAGAAGACCGTGTCATGAGCGATATTGAAGATATCGCCACTTTGACCGAAAAGACGGTGTATACGTGGGATTGTGTCAAAGGCATTGTTTGTAACGAAAAGAATGTTAAGCCGACAAATGATCCCAATGGTGGACAGGCTGATGAAACGGATCCTTATGGGGTACTCGATTTTATCAGCAAAAACGTCGATGATATCGACCGAAAAGACAAAGACGAAAGCAAGCGTGAGGGCAGTTTCTTTGTTCTTTGCGACTTCTTCCGTTATCTTCAGGGGAATGTTGACCCCAAAATCGAACGTCAGTTGCGTGTTATCGCCAATGACATCGTGCGGATTTATTCGACCATTCTGATCGTAAGCCCGGAACTCCACATCCCGTCTTCACTCGATAAACGTGTTACCGTCGTCAATTACGATTACCCGACCAAACCGGAAATCGAAAACCATCTCGACTACCTGTTGAAAAACGTCAAATCGCTCCCCGGATTCGAAAGGTACAAACTGACTGCGCCTGAACGTGAATCGGTTATTAAGGCAACGCAGGGTCTGACTCTGCAGGAAGCGGATAACGCATACTCGAAATCGCTTGTCGAAACTCGGACAATCTCGGCTCAAAAGATCAACGAAGAAAAGAAACAGATCATTCTGAAAAACGGACTTCTGGAATTCGTTGAAACGGAAGAAAGCATGGAGAGCATCGGCGGTATGAAGTATCTCGTCGAATGGCTTAAGAAGCGGAAAGAAGCATTTACCGACAGAGCGGCAGAATACGGTCTTCCGTCACCGAATGGACTCCTGCTTATCGGGATTCAGGGTTGCGGAAAGTCTCTCGCGGCAAAAGCAACTGCCATTGAATGGCAGATGCCTCTGCTCCGACTTGACATCGGGCGCATGTTCGGTGGTTTTGTCGGTGATTCGGAACGGAATATTCGGGATGCACTCAGCATTGCGGAATCCGTCGCACCTTGTGTGCTGTGGCTCGATGAAGTAGACAAGGGCATCAGCGGTGTCCAGAGTTCCGGTCGGACGGACGGTGGCACCACGTCTCGTGTGTACGGAACGTTGCTCACGTGGCTTCAGGAGAAAGATAAGCCCGTATTCGTGATGGCAACGGCAAACAATGTCGTAGACCGTCTTGATCCGGCATTTCTCCGTAAGGGACGTTTTGACGACATCTTTTTCGTCAATCTCCCCACCCACAAAGAGCGTGTTGAAATCGCGAAGATTCACCTTGAGAAGCGTAGGCGCGATCCCAATAACTTTGATCTGGAAGTCTTCTCTGAAGAGACCAAGGAGTTCTCCGGTGCTGAAATCGAGGGTTGCATCTATGACGCTCTCCATGAGGGCTTCTACGATGGCGCTCGTGAAATCACCACGGACGACCTCGTTGAAGCGGCGAGAGAAATCCATCCTCTGGCAGAGGTCATGGCGGCTGATTTGACTGAACTTCGCAATTGGGCGATCACCAGAGCGAAGAATGCCGCATTCAAGATTTCACCTGAAGAAAGGAAGGGCGAAGGTGCAGAAAGGGTCTCATCACTCGAAATCGACTGACGAGATGCCACCTTGGAGATGTACAAAAAGGGACGAAAATGATAACCCTGTATGTGATGACTCCGGTTATTATACGGAGACCGTTGACGGTATCGTTCGCATAAGAGAATGTGGTTGCCTGTTTGAAAAGGAAATGGCAACCAAAATATGGCAGAAGGTACCGAGAGAATATCACAAGCTTGGATGGGATAATTTTACTGGCTTAGAGACCTGTGAAAAAAGTCAGATTCTTGCAGGAATAGCCAAGAATCATTTTCAAAAAAAAGCAAACGCTCCCGACAAAGACGCAAACCACATTTCCAAATTCTTCGAAGGTGGTAAGAATATCGCCATTATCGGTAAAACCGATAGTGGCGTTAGTCTATTGGCATATCTTCTCATGAAAGAAGCTGCTTATAACGGCTTCTATATTGACAAGATTAGGTGGTCGAATCTTGCCGCTACCATGAGGGGTGTAATTTTCTCGAAAGAGACAGAAGACGATTGGGCAGAAAAAGTCAGTCTTCTGTCAGCCCCTGATGTTCTCTTCATAGATAATATCCGCAATCAGAAAATATCCAACCTCAGCGATTCGATAACATTTCTTAGTGATGTTCTAGAAGAAAGACAGGACGAGAAAAAGACCACTATCTTTGGATTGGATTTCATTCCCAATGAACAAATATTCGGTCCATCCTTTTACAATGCTGTCATTCATGGGAGTCATTGTACTAGAGTGTTTTTGAATCCATTAAGTAAGTTGTTAAAAGTCACTAATAGTAAAATTGAATTTCCGCCAGAAGATCGTGCCGGTATCGCCTGTCTGAAGCTACCGAAAAGAAAAACCAACGAAAGAGGTATGCTAATAGCTCTCGAAGAAGGTTCAGATTTCTACGTTCTAAATGAGAAGAACACATCTCAAAACGAAAAAGATTAAAATATGCTTCACGATAATGACAGAAAAAAGGCTGAGCGCCATGTTTTGTATGGTGCTGTAAACGAAGTCTCTTTTTTAGAAGAGGCTTTGGCGTTTGGTGTCATGCCTGTTTTTTTTAAAGACATGATCCATAAAATGTTTTTCGCCACCGTAGTTAATTACTACACCACTTTCAAATGTCTTTTGACGCGAGAAGTATTGGAAAGGAAGCTGCGCATCGAAAATGCGTCTGAAGAAGACATTACAAATCACCTCATTACTTACGATACAATCCAACAATCAAAGACCGACAAAGAAAACTTCACTTATTATCTTCATGAATTAAAGCGCGAATATGACGAAGAGTCATTGCGCAAAATATTGAAGAAGAGTGGAGATTCATTAATGAGCAAGGAAGATATTTATGTCATCAGGGAGAAGCTCATCAATGAAGTAAATTCAATGTCAGTTAGCGAAGAAGAAGCAAAGATAGAACTGGTTGACTTGAAGGGGAGCGCAGACCGCGTTCGTGAAGAGTTAAATGACCGGCGCGATAACCCAGAAAAATTCTGGGGCGCACAATGCGAGATACCCGACATCGATAAACCAATTCAAGGGTTTGTCCCCGGACGAATGCTTATTATTGCCGCAGAGCCGGGAGGCTTTAAGTCAACAATGGCAATAAATATTGGTTACCGTCTGGCGAACTATGCAAAAGAAGAAACGCTTTTTATTAGTATGGAAATGCGTCACATGGACATCATGTTCAAGATGATTGCATTAGATGGGCGTTTAAGTACTGGAAAATTATTCAGCGGTGACATAGGGAAGATAGACGGAAAGATTGACAAGGTTCTGGATAAGTGGAGGGAGATGGACAATGGTAAGTTGAAGATTCTGGACGTTGCCCAGATGGGGAAAACACCCGTTGGAAGAATATTATCTGAGATCCATAAAGCTCATAGTTATTTCAAGCCCAAAGTTGTCATCGTTGACTATTTGTCTCTGATTGGTCCTGACACTCCCAATCCTCGTCGCCCTGACCTTGAATTAGGTGATATCTGTAAGGCTCTGAGAGGGGCAGCCAGACGATATGGCTTCAGTCTTGTGGTTCTGTGTCAAATTAAACGTGGTGCCATTGAACGCATGAGAAAACAGAGCGACAAGTCTGGAAATGTATCTCTTGGTGGCGAAGACCTTGGTGGTAGTCAAGAAATTGCCAATGATGCCGATGCTATATATTTTCTGGTCTATGACACGAAAACGGAAGATAAGTTAAATGTCGTTATCGGCAAAAACAGATGGGGACCAAGAGGTGATTTTGAATTGGTGATCAATAAAGATCAGAGTTTGGTGGATGGGAATGAAAACGCCAAGAGTATCGAAGAAAAACGTGCTGACATAAAAAATCCTGAGTCACGGGGTAATATTCTAGATTTTCTGGATACAGATGATGATTTTTTGTCTAAAAAAGCAGTAGAGGGGGTGACTGGCTCCAAAGAAGAGAAAGAAGTAGAAAAAGAACCGGAGACTGCTCCAGCGCCAGAACCGGAATCGTCGCCAGAGGAAGGATCCAATGATGAATGGTCGCAAGAAGATATCCTTAATGATGTTCTTAATGGTTAGGCACGGAAATGGCATTAAACTTAAAAGAAGCATGTGAACAGTTAAAGCATGGCGTGGACATGTTTGATATGGTTGGTGGGTTGGGGATTAATCTGGTAGATGTTAATTCAACAACCAAGAAGATAAATTGTCCTTTTCATGACGAAAAGGATCCATCGCTTTACATTGAAAATAAGAACGGATGCTTCGTCTGGCATTGTTTTGGTTGCAAGAAGGGTGGTTCTGCGATTGATTTTTGTATGAACTACTACGGTGTGAACATTGTAGAGGCTATAAAAAGGCTGGACCCAAATATCGAATTGGTCATGGGGGTTGGAGAACTTAGCAATCTAAGACTAGACCTTGTTGACCAGATGAGAGTAGAAGAACTATGTGAAAAAGAGACAGAAGAAAAGTATGAAAGACTCTTTTTCAGAATTGCCTCACATGCCGGTGACATTATTGAATTGGACAGTGATAAAGAGACTGTTAATTCAATAAGAGTGAGATACGTAATACCTGCAGAGGAAGCTGCCGACAAACAGGAAGAGGGGATTTTAAAAGATATTGAAAAAATGGTTTTGGAAGAACTGGGAAAAAGGATGTCTGATGAGTAAAGAGGAAAAACTAAAAAAGCTTCGGCAAAAGATTCGTGAATGCACTAACTGCCATATGTGCAAGCATTGTACCGCACCTGTCCCCGGAATCGGTTCTGCCGATGCTCAGGTAATGGTAGTAGGGGAAGCTCCCGGCGCTGATGAAGATAAACTAGGGAAGCCGTTTGTAGGCAAGTGCGGTGTTATTCTCAAGGAAGAACTGAAAAAGCATGGTTATAACAAAGATAATACTTACATAACAAACGTTCTTCGTTGCCGTCCTAAGAAAAACCGTTTTCCGCAGGACAAAGATCTTGTTCTGAACTGTCGTAAATGGCTCGTAGAGGAAATCAAATTGATTGAGCCGAAAGCAATTTTAACATTGGGCAATCAGCCGCTTCTTTATCTTCTGGGCGAAACAGGAATAACTAAGAAGCGCGGGATCTTGAAGGAAAAAAATGGAAAACAGGTATTCCCGACGTACCATCCGTCTTATGTGATGAGAAAAAACAACATGGGCGACAAAGAAACCGTAGAAAACTTTCAAAAAGATATTAAAACTTTTGCAGAAAAATTCATAGAGGGCTGAGAAATGAACGATTTCCTATCTGACGACTATGTGCCTTTTAAGTCGGCACAGTGGCAGTGGTGGAATGTCTTTGGTAAGACCATGGGAGCCGAATACGTCAACAAAGATAAATACTATTTCATGCTAACGGATTTTATGCCGTATCATGTCCATTGGGTTGGCTATAATGAGAGGCTGAGAAAATTTGCGCCAACGCCGAATAGAAACAGGAGTGATTACGATCCGTTTTATGGAGGACCACCATACGGTGCCGCACCCGCAGGGGTCGATCCTTCAACAACGGCTGTTTTCCCAGTTCCATGTGTTAAAAATTTTGACAAGTGTCGGATATGTGAGTTTGCCGTCAATAACAGTATAGATAATCATGATAAATATGATTATTTCGCTTTGGCAAAGAGAGTGCCGGGATTTGTGAGTGTTATTATTGATCTTTCTCCAACAAGATTCGAGCGTATTAGTCGTAATTATCTCACCTCTCAGGATCAAATGGATCAGAATGCCTATTTAAGAACAGATGCTGAAGGAATGTTCTTGTTGTCTGGTGAAAAGTACCGGAATGATTTTAATACCAATCCAAGTTTTCGTCCCATTTCTCATCAGTATCAAAGTACGGTAAATCAAAGTATGGTAAATCAACAGTTGGGCCGAAGTGCTCGGAGAGGTAGATCGAGGAATCAACCGCGACAGGCTCAGCCAAGTTCTTCAAAATCAAGCCCTTTATTTCTGAATACAGTCGATCCAAATCATGTACAATTCATTTGGAATCTTCAGAAAGAAGAAAACTGGGTGAAAGATAGTGTTAATTATGCTTTAGGAGAAGCAGGTGATGAAGCTGAGGCTATAATTCAAAGACTGGAATCAATATCTCTGCCAGATGAACTGGATTTTGATGATGTTTTATTGACTCGGTATGAGAATATTATGTGTTATCCGAAGATGGTAGAATCTTTTGGACGCATCAGAAGGAGGGATGATCCAGAGCCTACGAATTTTGACAGATTTAAAGCCTTAGAAATTTAACAAAAATTTCTATGAGATTTGCGTTTTTTTACGTATAATAGGTAGCACAAGGAAATAGAAAACCCAGTAAAAAAGGACGCAAATTATGACCTCACAGGAACTTAACAAGGTCGAAGAAAATATCAAAGCGGACGGTCAACTCAACCAGATCAAAGAGAGATGGACGCAAGCCCTTATGGAAAAAGGGGTTATCGTAGCCCTCCATATCGGTCGCTGGCGTGCTCAAGCCAAGTTGACGCCCAAAGATTTGGGTTTTGATGAGTCCGATGAGGAACTGAATTCATTTTTCCGCCGTTATTTCAGTCTCGGCAATAAACTTCTGATTACAACTGAAATGAAGAAAAAACTCGACCGCATTGAATCGCGTGGTCGTGCTTGTTTGAAGCGGTATTCATTTGATACCGTTTTTGGGGCTTTTGTGCCTTATACTTCCTTTGAACTCTGGAAATCAGAAAATGAGGAAATCAAAAAAGATTATATGGACTGTATGCATGACTTTCTCGATACTTTCAATGACGTAATCGAGGAAGCCAACGAAGAGTATCGGAAGGCCGCTGAGCAGCTGTGGGACCGTATTACGGCACTTCAGGCGCAGAACAAGGAAACCTTCGTCGCAAGCTTTATCGAGCGTCTGCAGGCTCGTGTGCCCACTCCTGCCATCGTAGAGGACTCATTCTACTACGACTGTACCTACAGCACCATTCCGATGCCGTCTTTCATTGAGGAGGATATTCGGAAAGCCAAGATCAAATCCATCTGCACGGATGCCAATGAGGAAACCATTCAGAAGATTTCCAATATGTGTGACAGCGTGGCAGAGGAATACATGACGAAAAAGTCGGAAATCATCGACAAATTTTTGGACAACACGGTGAAGCATCTTCGCGCACAGATCGCTTCATTGTGTGATGAAGTAATTATCTGCATCGAAAAAGACAAGAAACTCGCCAAAAAGAAGGTCAACAGCATTCAGAAGAACCTGAAACGTTTGGAGACCATGAACTTTTTTGACGATCAGGAAATGTCTAAAAACCTGAAGCGTGTCAGCAAGATTGTTGACGGCTTGAGTGTGGAACAGGAAGACGATGCCCTTGAGGAAGTCAAAGATTCCTTCAAGGAAATAGCAATTAACAGCCGAAAATCGATGGTTGGAACCCTTAAAGGATCGGTAGTGCGCTTTGCGAATCTTGAAATTCCATGAAAATCATTGGTTTTGCGGGGAAGAAGAGGTCCGGAAAAGATACAGCATTTGAAGCTCTAGAAGAATTTGGGGCAAAACGGTACGCTTTTGCGGATATGTTGAAAGAAGCCTGTATTATGCTTTTCGGTGTATCAAAAGAGCAGATGTACGGGATGGAACGTGAAACACTCAGCGAGATTTTATGGGAGAACATTCCTGAGTACATTAAAGAGCGATATTCGATTGGGCCAGACAAAGTTTATATGACTGCCCGTGAAATATTGCAGATTTTTGGTACCGAAATATGCAGACGAATGTTCGATGATGAAATCTGGGTAAAAGCAACTTTTCGACAAATTGAAAAGGATAATCCAGAATTAGCTGTAATAACTGATGTAAGGTTTCCCAACGAAGCAAATGCGATATTGAAGAAAAATGGAGGCATTTTCAAAGTCATTCGACCGGATCAAGTGAGTGACGATGAACATGAAAGCGAAACAGCCTTAGATAATTACCTTGAGTGGGATGCCCTTCTTTTGAACGATTCAACGATAGAAGATTTTGAAAGAAAGGTGAAATCAACGGTATCCCAATGGCTGGAAAACGGTACGGTTACACGGTCAGACTAAACGGGAAGACGTTGGAGGCGGTTTTATTTGCGGCATGTGAAGCGTTTAACAAAGAATGTTGTGGAATCTTGCTCGGAAAACAGCGTTCAAAGGTCATTCAAGTCAATGCCGCTTTTGCTTATCAGGAAATCGAACGTCATCCGTCGTATGTGACGTATGACAACAAGAAAATAAAGAAGATATATGAAATCGCTAAGAACGTTGGACAAGAGGACATTGTGGGGGAATTTCATTCCCACATTAACGATGGGACAATAATGCTGTTTTCTCCAAGCAGTACGGATATAGAGACTATGGAGATTGGAAAGATTGAGATTATAACAACCATTTGGGAAAAGAAACGGTTCAAGAAGTTAGCGATAAGAAAAGGAATCGTCACTGGTTGTTTTGGTGAATTTTTCGTAAGAGTTGCCTGTTTTATGAAAGTTGGCAAAAAAAAATACATTCGTTGTCCATTAGAAGTGAAAGGACTGGAGGTTGCTTGATATGGGTATTGAATATGTCGGTGAAGCAAAAATGTTTAATCTGGCGGCAGAGACAGGCATGTGGAAAATAAGCCTGATGGGTGATAGTGTCACATTTGAGGGATCAGATGGCTCTATCTGCTCGTTGCCACTTGAAGTTATTCTGGAAACAGCGGCTGGTGTCGAAAAGATTGATCCACTCAGTGTCGTTCAGGAAGAAGTGGGTGTTGAGATTAGTCCTGAAGATATAACAGAGGTGGAAGAGCCGACAACTCCAGTAGGAAAGTCTCCGTCAATTGAAATTTCAGATATTGAACTCCCCGAAGATGCAGAACCTCCGACAGAAGAGGAATTAAAAATGTTAGTAGAGAATGAAGAAAGTAAAGATTCCGATATTCCATTGACAAGACCTACCGTCAAAATGGATTCCGGCAAAAAAATTGGGAAAAGTATCGGATAACTTCTTTAATCGAACTTAGTAACGGAGAATGTGCTATGAATATTGAAGAAGCAATTAAAAACATGGAAGGCATCGTCGTTTATATCAAGATGCACGATGAGAAAAAGTCAGTTCTTCTTTCCCTTCCAGAAGATGTTAAATTTGAAATAGACAAAACAAAAGGAATGTTGTTCGTAGACATGAATCCAGTCCTTCGTTCCAAAATTGGCATAAGATTGGAAAAGATATTCCCGATGAAGTGGGTGGGCGTTATGCCAGAAAGATATTTCAATGTTAAAGACATGGAAATTACGCCTGACACTGCTTTTTTTGCCGATCTGGAGGATAGGCAAATAACCTTTCTGATCCAATCAAGGGAGAAGCCAACGCAGGATATGGAAAAAATGAAAAAAGATATGCACAGGGAAATAGATGTACTTCTGAATCCAGTAAACAAGGAAACCTAAAATGCGCACTGACGTTTTTAGGCAAATAGCAAAAAGAAGAGAAGCAATCAATAAACAGCTTACCGATCATGCACAGCAGATCAAAAAGCTGATTGGTCACCGTTTTACTGAGCCGATTGATCAAGAAAGTGACCTCTATAAAAAACCAATGGATTTCATCTGGCGAAACTTCCCTGAAGAAGCAGAGCAGGTTGCTGAACTTTCTGTTTATTCAACCAGAGGATCAGCCATTCAGTATTGTCTGAATACTTCAGGTGCCGGTGGATTGTTCAGTATGCATACCAATGATATCTTTGTTTCTTTCGACCAGCCCGAATATAGTGAACTCATTAATATCTTGGCGGATCGTGATGAGATTCTGTGTCATGAAATGCTTCATGCAGTCTCTCGGTTCCGTTGTGGTGGCAGCATTACCCGAAAAGACTCCACCAATGAAGAGGACTTCGCTTACGGGCAGATGGTTCCTTATATGCGCGAAAAAGGATTGTCCGACAAGGAAATCGCCCGAAAAGCCCTTATGGGTTACTGCATGTCTCGGCATATCGGGGAGAAAGATTATTTTGCCGAATTAGGTTATGACCGCAAAAAGATGACCAGTCGAGATGCGGCTACCGCATGGAGTAAAGTCAGGCGTAAGTTTGCAAACGAACTGAAAGAGGGTTCGTTCAAATCCGCAATGCAGTTTATTGAACATTTTGGACAGAAAAAAGCCGAACGCTTTGAAAGCAGATTCTCGGCATTGGAGTTTTGACATGAAAGATTGTCCTGTTTGCCAGTCTTCGGCAGACGATCACATCGTTCTTCCGGACGCCCAGATTATCAGCGAAAACAAGATATCTCACGTTGCAGACGAATGTCGCATCTGTAAGGATTGTGGTATCTCATTTTTCGTGAATATCAAGGAGGTGGAATCGCCAAAAAAAGATTAAAAATTTCTACGTGATTGAGAAATTTTTACGTATAATAGGTAAAAGCAAATAGATAAAACAGGAAATAGATATATGACAATCAGTTGTAACATATGCCCTAGAGAATGTGATATTCCGGATGGTCGTGCCGGTTATTGCTCAGTTTACTCAAATGTTGATGACGAACTGCATTATGGCGGAATGGGCGTCTTCAGTGCGTTAAATATTGAGCTTATCGACAAAAAACCGTTCTTTCATTACCTTCCCGGCGAAAAAACATTTTCTATCGGCAGTTACGGTTGCAATTTGGACTGTCATTTCTGCCAGAACTCAGAGATTTCTCAGGAAGAGTACAATTTTTACGATATTCGTAAATACGAAGAGCATCTGAGCCTGACGGACATTTTTAAGCAGATTAAGGACAGAAAAATACCGGCAATTGTATTTACTTACAATGAGCCGCTTCTTCATCTGCCGTTTTACAGGACAATTGCTGAACGGGCAAAGAAAGAAGGCATCAAAGTTCTGTTCAAAACGAATGGTTTCGTCAATGAACATGTATTTGATGAGGCTATGGAACTGGCGGATGGTTTCAATATTGACCTGAAGCTTATGAGGAACCACAAGGTTCTTGGGCTTTCGTCGGTCAAGTTCTTGGAATATCTCGACAATTTTTATTCTTATGTCCAAAAGTGCGTTGAAGCGAAAAAACATGTCGAGGTTTCCGCAATTTGTATTTATCGTCTGAACGGACGTTTTATTTCCGATTGTTTTGACAGGCTTTTGGAAATTTCTGATGTTATTCCTGTGCATTTGCTGAAGTATATCAAATGCCATAACATGGAGGAAGAGACTACAGACGATTTAACGCTGTCAGAATGGCGTTTGGACTTGATGAAACGTGGATTCCGTTATGTCTACAACGGTTATCCTGCGAATGTTCAGAACACTTTCTGCCAGTACTGTGGATCAGCTGTTGTAGAGCGTGACGGATTTGTTCCAGTAAAAAAATTCTACACCGTCGAAAATTCCAGAACGTATTGTGATTTTTGCAAACGTATCCTGCCAATCGTAGACGCAAGCAAATAAAAACAAAACAATTCACATGCCGTCTTGAACACTTATGCGTTACGACTATCGTTGCGACAAGTGTGGCGTAATGGAATTAAAGCATTCCATGAAGGTGACACTGAAGAAGTGTCCCGAATGTGGTGGTGATATCGAAAAGCTGTTCACTCAGGATTTCGGTATTATCAAAACAGGGAGACCGGTGTATTCTTACAACAGGGTCTTGAAATACAAGACCTGTAAAAACGAAGACGAACCTAGACGAAAGGTTAACAAAAAGACCGATGGGAAACGAGGCGTCAACAGACAGTGGTAAAAAAGCTGCCTCTGATTATCTAGAGACATGGGCAACTTCTGGGGGAAATCTGCGTCATTATGGAGATTGCCGGTTTTTCAGTCTTAAGATATGTGATTGCGGACTTTTGAGAACATGGGCTGCTTATGCCGCTGAATATCCAGATGAAAAACTTTCAGAACAATGGGCTATTCATAGCGGTAAACTTGATGAGATAATGGTGAAAGAGTTACTATGATATACGAATATATGTGTGAAAAATGTGGTGATTACGAACACGAACAATCCATGATGGATGATGCCTTAACTAAATGCCCCACCTGCGGAGGTCACACGGAGAGAATTGTTACAGGCGGTGCGGGCACTATTTTTGCGGAAGAAAGCAACAAGAAACGCGGTTACAAGGGAACAAAAAACAGCAAGCAAAAAGGCGCTCGGAATTACGGTAGTGAAAAGCCTCATGGGTTATCCGATGACTGGATTGCGAATAATACATGAGAGTGCGTCAGGTCAGAAGAACGCAGATGTTGTTGTTTGACGGAACTATTGTCAAACGGGAGAAGATCAAAAAGGTTTTCGGAGATGTTAAAAAAGTCAGTGTACCATTCAACCTGACTGATGTTAACAACAAGACAATTTATGTCATCAAGATCCTTGAAATTCACGATGAACATATTTTGGTTCTTGAAAAAGCTGGAAATCATACGCTGAAACATAAAGTGAAATATGACGACATACTGGATGTTTACATTGAAACAACATCCAAAATAGACAGAGCTTTGTGCGTCAACGAGTGGCGTGCATTGGAAATTTAACAAGGAGATTGAGAATGGCTAAGGTTTTTCAGGGTGTCAAAGAGCATGAATTCCTTCCGGAATTCTCAGAGCAAATCAAGAAGATGGAAGATCTCATCAACGGAACGAGCGATGGTGACACGATTGCCATGGCTGAAGCCCTGATTAATGTTTGCAAAGAACTCAGCAAACTCAAACAGCAATCAGGTCTTACGGATGCATTTGTCGAGAATGACTAAAAAAACAGATGCCACGGACAAAGAAAGAATATCCAGAGGCGCAGATTGCGATTCACAAGGGGATTCACGATCTCCTCGTCAAAATAAACTCGGAAGAAAGCAAAACAATCATTAAGCAGACGCTTAATAACGTACTGTGGGAGTTTTTATACAAACCCCCACAGTGCGATGATTGTGAAATTTACAGCGAGTGGATGGGGAAGGTTGACCTCTGGAAAGTGCAGTATGATTACACTCCCGAAGACGAGATCCCTTTCACGCGGGGGAAAGGGAGAAAGACTGACTATAGGACAACTCGTATTCGGGAAGACCTAAACGATAGATTGGTTCTGATGATTGAAGCGAAATTGGATTTAGGAGAGGAAACTGACAAGAAAACACTCCTTCATCAAGCTATTGTGGAGTATTTTGTCAGACCTAAAGCCAAGTGTTATAAATGCGCTTTCTTCAGAAATCAGAAGCATGAATATCAGCGCAGACAACAACAGTTGTTGCGCCAGAAAATGGATGAATTAGAAAACACAACTTAACCGTAGTGAGATTATGTATCCCAATTCAGATTTTCACCACCTTCATGTCCACACGGAGTTTAGTGTCCTTGACGGATTAGCCAAAGTGTCAAAGCTGGTTAATTACGCCAAGAAGCTCGGATTCCGTTCATTGGCAATCACAGACCACGGAAGCATGCAGGGAGTTGTTAAATTCTACAATGCCTGCATGGAAGAAGATGAAGAAAAAGGTCTGCCTAAAATAAAACCGATAATCGGTACCGAAACGTATCTTTGCGACAACATCGAAGACAAGTCTGGTGGAATGAGAGGACTTCGTCATATTATCCTGATAGCCAAAAACTATGTTGGTTACCAGAATTTGATGAAGCTCAGCACAAGATCCTACCGTGAAGGTTTTTATTATAAATCCCGAATTGATTTCAAAATGCTGGAAGAGCATGCAGAAGGACTCATATGTTCAACTGCCTGTATTGATGGTTATATTCCGCAGCTGCTTCTTCAGGAAAGATACGATGAGGCATCAGCCAACACAGCCAAAATGAAAGATATCTTTGGCGATGACTTCTATCTTGAAGTAATGTATCACGGCATGGATATGGAAGCGACCGTCATCAAACACATGTTGACGCTGAGCGAAAAGCATGATGTTAAAATCATTGCGACCAACGACGTTCATTATGGTAAAAAAGAACATGCGCAGGCTCAGGAAGTGTTAATGGCGATTGAAATGCGGAAAAGCATGAGAGATCCGTCCCGATATCATCTTCCAACTCCGGACTTCTATCTGAAAACAGCAGAAGAGATGGCAGAGATATTCTGTCCGGAGATGGAGTACGCCTTACAGAATACAAATGAAATATATGAAAAAATAGATCTCAAGATCAAGCCGGATGAAGAAAATGTCCCTATGTTATTGCCGGAAATCGAGATGCCCCCTGAGTTTAGCGATGAGCATGAGTATCTGATCCAATTGGCAAAAGAAGGGCTGGCAGAGTACGGGAAACAGACAGATTCTGAGTACGTCCAGAGGCTTGATTACGAACTGGATGGCATTAAACAAACTGGTTTCTCCCGTTATTTTATCATGGTTTGGGACTATGTTAATTTTTGTCGCGAAAAGAATATTCGCATTGGTGCCGGTCGTGGTTCCGGTTGTGGTAGTCTCGTATTATTCTGCCTGAAGATTACGAAACTAGACCCATTAAAGTTTGATTTACTCTTTGAACGTTTCCTCAATACTGAGCGTATCTCATGGCCTGACATTGATATTGACTTCGCTCATACGAGAAGACCTGAGGTTTTTGAGTATATCATTAATAAGTACGGCAGAGAAAGAACTGGCAAGATCGGTACTAATCAGACTTTCAAGGCTCGTGGGGCTGTTCGCTTCTGTGTTAAACATTTGGATCCGTGCGATGACTTTGGGACTGGCGAAAAGAGAAGCATGATCCTGTCAGATGAAATTGCCAAGTCGGTCCCATTTGATCCAAAGATCAAATTAAAGGAAGCTTACGATCAGTCCGCTGAGTTGAAGGCGTTCAAAGCCCAATATCCCCGTATTTTTGAGATAGCTGAGACAGTTGAGGGTGTTTCGACTCGTCCCAGTGTTCATGCTGCCGGTATTGTTGCCGCGCCGGGGAATATAGAAGACTTTGTTCCCATGCATACCACAAGTGGTGGCGCAGGAAAAGAACGCGAAATCTGCACCCAGTATGCCATGGAAGACCTTGAGGAAATCGGTCTGGTGAAGTTTGATGTTCTCGGATTAAACACACTGACTGTTATTGATCGCTGTTTGGATCTGATTCGGGATAAGTATTTTGATATAAAAATCGACATTGACGACCTTCCGTTTGACGATCCCGGCACTCTCAAACTATTTAGAGAGGGGAAGACGGATTGTGTGTTCCAGATGGAATCCTACGGGATGAAAAAGCTGCTTCAAGACATGGAAGTGGACAGTATTGAGGATGTTATTGCGGCTAACGCTCTTTATCGTCCGGGCGCTTTGCAGGCTGAAGCTCATATTAAATACGCCGACTGTAAAAACGGTCGTCAATCAATAGAGAAGATTCAAGAAGAAGTCGATGAAGTCCTTGCTCCCACATATGGGCAGATTGTCTATCAGGAGCAGGTTATGCATATCTCGAAGATCGTCGCCGGTTTCACTGGCGGTCAGGCAGACTCTTTGAGGAAAGCAATTGGCAAGAAGAAGGGTAAGATCTTCAAAGAATTAAAAACAGAGTTTTTTGAGGGAAGTGACAAACTAAAAAAGATTACAAGAGAGCAAGCTGAAGACATTTGGCAGAAGTTTGAGTTCTTTGGCGGATATGCTTTTAACAAATCTCACTCTGCCGCCTACGGAGTCATTGCTTATCAGACGGCTTACTTGAAATGCCACTACCCGATTGAGTTCATGGTTGCAACGCTGACAGTTGAAGCTATGGACCAGAAACAGGACAAGGTGGAAGAGTACATCAAAGTGTGTCAGAGAGCCGGTTTGGAGGTTCTTCCCCTCGATGTTAATAAAAGTAAGACGGTTTTTGCCGAAGAGGATGGTAAAATCAGGAGTTCTTTGATCTCGATCAAGGGCGTTGGCAGTAAAGCAGCCGATAATATCTCAGAAACACAGCCTTACAATGATCTGGAGGACTTCTGTATGAAGACTGATGGGTCAGTGTTAAATACGGCAGTCGTTGGCGCTTTGGCTGATGCCGGTGCATTCAGCGCTTTCGGCAAGAAAAAAGATATTATTCTGGCTTATCCTGAAGTTAGGGCAATGGCGGAAAACAAGAAGGCAGACACTACTAAGCGCATGTTTGACGTGACTTCGGAGAGCAAGGATCTGAAAGAATACGTCAAAAAAGCCAAGGTAAAAAATTCTCAGCAAAAAATTCAGAAAAAGAAGAAAAAGTCTGAAAAAAAGAGCATGTTCTAAGTATAATAGTCTCTGAACATGGAAAAAAGGAGATTCCAATGGCGAAAAAAAAGCGGCAATCGGTGATTCGGAAAAGCGTGCAGGTTTTGGTCAACACTGGATACTATGAGAATGTAACTGTTGGTAGCCAGTACGAAGAGACCATCGAATGGGCGGACACGGACGAACGGGTTCAAAAAGAGCAATCAATGATGGGTTTTCTGCTGAAGAATCTTCAGAAAGACATTAACGCTGCTCTCGAAGCCACGGGTAGAAAGCGTGATTCAAACGCTGAAAGAGCCTCTTCCACCCCGAAAACGTCCAGTAAAGAGATGGGCTTGACTGATTTGGGAGAGGGCGAAGATCTTTGATTGAAATGTTATTTTTGAAGTCGCCCCAATGGGGCGTGGATTGAAATGGCGACGGAGAGGACCTGTAAAAAAAAATGGATAAAGCCTTAAAAGAAGCAATAGGCATCGTGGATTTGGGGGATGACGGCGAACTCGAAAGTGCGCCCACTCCCGATTCGCCACCACCCCCAAAGCCCACAATGGAAAAGATTGTGGGATCCAACGATGACCTCGATGGTATTTTGGGAATCAGTGATGAAAAATCTGAGGAAAAGAAAGAAGAGCCAGAGAAGGAAGGCGATTTTTCAGAGTTGAAATTCTCAAAGGAAGACCCTCTTGGGCCAAATGGCAATGGTGACGCGGTGAAAGAAGAGAAAAAACCAGAGCCTGAACCAGAACCGGCGAAAACTGAGGAAAAGGAAGAGCCTAAAAGCTCGTCAGTTGCGTCGAATCTGGATTTTCTTGAAGAAAAGGGGGTTGACAAAACCGAATCCGAAGATATAATGGATAAAGCAGCATCGGAAATTTCGGATACGGAAACGGGTAATACCGAATCGAACACGACTGCGGAAACGGAATCGGAACCGGATGCGGAAATAAAAAAGCCTGAAAATCAAGAAGAGTCAACGGCACCCCCAGTAAATAACACTTCAGAATCATCCCCCGATTTATTATTAGAGCATATTAGGCAGAAAACAGAAGAATTATGCGATAAAGATGACAATTTATCGCAGAAACAGCTTGCGTTTTACAATAAGCTGTCGTCTTATTATGCTCGGATGCGTACTGTTCTCATATTCCTCGATTATGATGCTTTGTATGAGGAGTTAGCACAGTATGCCATCGATTTGGATCGACGGCTTCATACGCCACAAGAGTTGAACGAACAGATCCAAAAGTGTCAGGAATACAAAAACAGAGTCAGTGAGATTTATCGTATGGCGCTCAGAGATTACACACCACGTAACAGGATGTACGAACTGTTCGAGAAGATGTCCATCTGTAGTGTGGAAGGAAAATCCAGTGACATACGTAAAGGCGAGGCCGCTGAACTGATGAGTATGCTGCATTCAGAATTGATTAAGGCGGAAACCTTCTACAAGTCAGTTTCTGAAGTTTATGCCAATCTGAACAGCGCTTATGAAAGTATCAGCCGACAGATAACAATCTTCCAAGAGCAGAACAAGGAGATTTCGAGGGGAAGCGTCCCTTATGTCTCTCAAGAACAAATGAAAGACGTAGAGGAAGTAGGGGATCAGCTTCATGACCAACGTAAGAGCGACTATATTAAGAGCATCCGTGAAGATGAGGAAAAGGGAGGCTCTAAATTTGTCGATTGGGGCGATGTCCATTAGGAAGGAGGAAAAAACGGACTACGGAATTCGGACTACGGAATTCGGTTAGTACCAATGCAAATAAAAACCAGTAAATAAAACAACCAGAAAACAGCAAACCCCAGTTAATAAATCGATTGGTGCTCTGATTTCGAACTTTGTTTTTAATCGGAAAACGAAAACAGGAGTACAATCATGGCAGTTGTTGAATGGGGTAAGATTGAAAAGACAGGTCAAGGCGGCGGTGGCATCTTCCTGAAACTCAGCGAAGGCAAACACAAAGTTCGTCTTGTCGGTAAGGCTTTCGAGTACACAAAACACTGGGATCCAATCAATGTGAGTTGTCCCGGTAAAGACGGTGGTTGCCCGATCTGTAATCGTGACGGCGACAACGTCGCTCGTACTCGCTATGCAATCAACATCCTTGACAGGGATGATGACAACAAAATCAAGATCCTTGACGCTGGCCCGCAGGTTTTCACGGCTTTCCGTGACTACTGGGAATCAGCCAAGGTGGATCCGGGCGGGAAAGATGGTCCGGACTTGATCGTCAAGGTTGAAGTTCCCGGTGGTGATGTTCGCCGGAAAAAGTATAGCGTTATTCCGCTTCAGCCTGCGCCCTTCACCGAAGAAGAGCGTGCGATGATCAAGGAAAAAGAGCTTCATGATCTCGGCAAGATTTTCGGTCACAAAAGTGTCGAAGATATCAATGAAATGCTCTCTGGGAAACCGCAAGGCGCAGAGTCTTCCGGTGGCGGTGGCACTGAAATCAGTGACAAAGACCTTGAATGGTGATCGCCGTGCCCAGAAAACCTAAAAAAGACGATACACAGAAGAAGCTGGACGTTGCCTTCGGACATCTTACTAAGATGTTCGGAGGTGACTCCGTTCGACGGGCGCGAGAATACGAACCCATCGAGAACGCAATATCAACGCGGTATCCTGATATTGACTGTCTGCTTGGATGCGGTGGTATTCCCAGAGGCAAGATCGTAGAAGTATATGGTCCTGAAGCATCAGGTAAAACGTGGTTTGGACTGAATGTTACTTCCAGTTGCCTACTGAATGGCGAAGCTTGCGGTTGGGTTGACGCTGAACAGGCTTTCCCCATTGATCGTCTGGAAACTTTGGTTAAAGGCGATGAAGCAGCGATGGATCGCCTTGTGATCATTGACAAAAATCAATCAGGAGAAGAACACCTTCAGGCAGTTGAAAAACTGTGTCTGGAAGAATGCTTCTCCATTGTTTGTGTGGACTCAGTAGCCTCTCTTGTCCCCAGAAAGGAATTGGATGGCGACATTGGGGATGTTAATGTCGGGCTTCAAGCTCGAATGATGTCACAGGCTCTGAGGAAATTGGTTAATGTTGCCGCCGACACGAACACGACAATCATCTTCGTTAATCAGGTTCGCCAGAAGGTGGGAGTCATGTACGGCAACCCGGAGACCACAAGCGCAGGGAATGCTCTTAAGTTTTATTCTTCACTGCGTTTGCGTGTCCAGTTGATCGGTGGTTCCAAGGGCAGGATTGAACGAGATGGCGAGTTGATTGGTGGCTATTCGAAGGTAAAAGTCGTCAAGACTCGTTTTGGTCCGCCTTTGGGCGAATGCATTATTCCAATTTACTACATCGATTATGACCCGCAGCCGATTGATATGATTTTTGATTTGGCGCGGTCGAGTCAAGTCAAACTGGTTAAAAAGTACAAAGAAAAATTCAAATATCGGGATCTCCAAGTCGAAGGTGAAGATAACTTCAAAACTGCCCTTCTGGAAGCTCATGACGAGAACAAAGTTTCATACGTTGAACTTCTTCTCAATGAGATGAAAGAGATGGCTCAGTCGAACGAAGAAATCAAGATTCATCCATCACTCTTGGAATGGAAACCGGAAGAAATCAAACCAGAGGAACCGGATGTTGAACCGGAGCAAGTTTGACAACGACGAACGTAGGAACATAGTCGATACTGCAAGTAATACCCTGTTTGCTGAGGATGGCCTTGAAGGTCGCAACTTTTTGAAGGATCGAGGTATCTCGAAAGGTGCCGCAGAGGAATTCAAGCTTGGTTATTGCCCTAAAATTGGTTTAACCCATTTAGCCAACAGGGTCATTATACCATGCTTCGATTTACACGGTAATCCGGTGGCAATCTCTACGAGAAAACTCACTCACGATGAATCTGAAAAGCCGCACTGGTGGAACGAGGTTTTCAATAAGAAGAAACATCTTTTTGGTCTTTATCATGCCTATCCTTATATTATTGAAAAAGGATACGTGATTCTTGTTGAAGGTCAGTTTGATGTTATTTCTTTGTTCCAACGTGGTGTTAAAAATGTAGTCGGCCTAATGGGTTCATCCTTCAGCAGCAGGCGTCTGTCTCTTCTACGACTTTTCACCAAGAGTATAGTAATTCTGATGGATGAGGACTGGAACCAATCTGGTCAAAAAGCGGCGGCGAAAATGATGGAAGTTTTAACATCTTATAAATTTCCTCAATACGTAGTTGCTAAATTACCAACAGGTTACGACCCTGATTCGTATATTCGCGAAAAAGGTGCGAAAGAATTATTAAGAATTGTTGACAAAGCACGGGAAGATGTTACAATTGACTCTCATGAAGCACTGAGAAAAACTATAAAACAGCTTTAAGCTGTTTTAGAATAACAAGTTGTGGGCGATAAATGAGTAACATAATCCTTACTCCTATATTGGAGGATGCGATTAAGGATTTGGCATCCAACAATGATAGGACCTTTGAATTATTCCATCCATCCAGTTTCGGCGGCTGTCCGCGTCGAACTGCCTACCAATATTTCAGCGTACCATCCGAAGGCGAATTCGACCCTCGAATGCAACGGGTGTGGGATAATGGTCATTTTATGCACGACCGTTATCAGCAGAAATATTTCCGTAACTGCAAAGAAGTAACTCAGTACGGATGCTGGCGCTGTCTTTTCTGTGATCATGTTCACGGAACGGATGAACTGCGTGGTATTCCTGAACCTGAAAAATGCGAAAAATGCGGAAAGAAAAATTTCTGGTACGATGAAGTCATTGCTTACGATGAAAAGCATTATTTTCGCGGGGCAGTAGATGTCGTCATCAGGCACAATGAAACTGGTGAATGGTTTATTGTTGACTTGAAGACTGCCAGTGATAGCAGCTTCAAACGTGCAACCACTTGTGACTACAAGTATAAAATTCAAGTTTCAATCTATATGATGTGCTTGGACATTAATACCGCTGTGGTCTATTACGAAAATAAAAACACACAATACACAAAGGAGTTCTTGATAGAACGAGACTTACAACTTGAACAATCCATCCAGAGAACCGCGCTCGATCTAATGGAAATCCTGAAAAAAAAGAAGATCCCGAAAAGAAAGTATGACTCGAAAAGCAATTTCGAATGCAGGTATTGTGATTTTCAGCGTCGTTGTTGGAAATCCTGAAAACATAAAAGCTTAAGCACAAGGAGTGGGCGATGCTAAGCGACATGCAGGAAGACGTGCGTGGTGTATCTGAATTTGAAAGTTTTTGTGAGGAGATGGAGGGCAAGTCGGAGAAGGCTGTTCGGAAGGCTCTCAAAAAGAGGATCACCGAAAAGCTGATCAACAGCGGTGTTCTCTCTTTCAGTAACAGTCAGAAGACGGAGTATCGGATATACGGGCAGGATCTCACTGGTCTGGCAATCAAGTATCAGGAGACCGATGACCCGGATGTCTATGGGCTGATAGACTCCTATTATATGGAGTTTGTCTACTACAACTGGCTCAAGTGCAGCCATTTGTTCCCTGATCGCAGTTGTTTCGTGGCTCTGTACCGCGAAAAGTTGTTCACCTGCCTTAAAAGTTTCGACAAGAATAAAAAGAAGAAAGTTCGCAAAAACGTTTACTGTGTGAAAACTGAAAAGTGGAAGTCCGTCCAGAAAGATGAACTCCGCTTGGATGAACATGGTGAACCGATGCTGGCGGACTTTAACGACTATTTTTACACGACCATTCGTTATACTATTATCAGCGAATGGAACCGTCAGAAAAGCCCCAAACACTCTCCGTTTGTGATTTGCATGGAATGCGGCAAGAAAGTTGCGCGAATCACGAACGATCACCTCAAAAAGCATGGTCTGGACGTGTACGAGTACAAGGAAATTTACCCGCAGGCCAAGCTTCACAACACCCCTATGTCCTTGGACTGTGAGATCGAAGAGGGTTGCACGTTCAAGGAAATCTTCACCGAAAACGACAAAAACGCATACGTTGTCGATGATAATATGGCAACGGAAGAACTTGAACTCATTGTCAGCGTCATGGACGATGAGTTGGATGCCAAGATTGCTGTGCTGCGTTATCTGCAGTTCACAGATCGTCAGATCGTTAAACACCTTAATACAACCATGAAGGAGGTGAGGAAACGGAAGGCCAAGCTGAATCAGAATCAGGAATTGAAAGACTACATTATGTCCTTCAGTTCTTCGGGCGGCAAGAAACAGTATTACAAAAAAGAAAACAAAATCAGATTGTCAAAGAAATTCTGGAGGAGCGTAAAATGCCTCAAACCATTTTAAGCAAAAAGAAACTCTCGGTTGACGCCAAGGGACCCAAGATTCTGGCGACTCGTAAGCTCAGAAAATTTGAAGTCAGAGATGGTCGTCTCGACCTTTCGGGGTTCTGGGATGACATTAAAGATGATTTCGCGCCTTTTCTCAAAAAGAAGGTGCCGGTAGTGTGTGACGGTTTTGAAAAAGCTGTCACGATCCTTCATTACCCGCCAAAACGCCGGATCATTTTTTCAGTTCGCAAACTAAAAGGATATAAGGAAGGAGATATTTCAAACGTTTTCATAAGAGACAAGAAAATCCACGTAGTGGTGGAGGAAACTGAGTGAACACCTGAAAGGAACACCGCTGATGGTAGCAAAAGACGACAAGAACAATGTTCTTTTTATTCCGGGCTTGTCAGATAAGTCACTAGAGGAAAAGAAGCAGACTCTTTATCGCTTGAAAAGGGCCGCTTTTACTATCTTCAAGAAACATAACGTTGTTTACTTGAAGGCAATCGGTGGGTCAGCAGTCCTTAATGCCCACTCACTTGCGATCAAAATTCGGGGAAGTTGTGCGGCAGCGTGTGGAGTAGACACCTGTCTGATTCCTACGACTGAAACAACCAAAGTTAAAGGACAAGAAAAAGTTGTCCGTGTCTTTCGCGTGGAGCCAAGATGATGTCAAACGAAAATGAATTTGATTTTGAAGAAGTTGAACTGAAACCTGATATTGAAACCTTTATTACCGAAGAAGAAGCGGAACTCAATATCCGGCTGAACAATCCAGTGGAAATAGAAGATGCCTTGAATGGCGTCCTGCAATTAGATAAAAAAGTAGAATGGTTGAAACAACTGAAAAAATATAGAGCCGCTCAAATTGATGAAAAAATCCGCTCCTATGAATCAAAAACTTCTATTCTGAAGGATATGATTCAAACCTGCATGGAGGAACATGAAGAAAAGACTCTCGATTTCCCCGGCATGGCCCGTCTGACGGTCAAAAAGAATCCGGTAAAATGGGAAATTCTCGACGAAGAGAAGCTTTTCGAATTGCTCAAGGAAAAGGAAATCTTCGACGAGGTCGTCAAGATGATCCCCAAAATCATTGCCAAAGAACAGAATAAGTTCTTAAAGACCTGCAGTGATGAAGAATTGGAAGGGATCGCTGAGAAGATTGAGGGTATTATGAACCTCTCTGTTACCAAACACAAGCCGAAAGTGGAAAAGAAGTCGGAAAAGAAGGCGGAAAAGAAGGAGGAAGCCGTCGAATCTGAAGGCGACATCAATTTCTAATCGCCGCACCAAAGGAGCAGTAAATGGATTTTTCAAATATCCGCAGCAATGCAAAAAGATTGAAGATTACGGATATTCCAATCGATAGGATTAAGTTCTTCAAGGTCAGAACCCGCGACGAAGCGGCTTTTTCCGACTTGCGGAAATCTATTTCAGAATCCGGTCTGAAATACCCTATTGGCGTCCGTAAACTCAAGAAGAACAAACTTTCCAACATGGAATACGACTACGAATGTATTAAAGGTCACGGTCGTACAATGGCATGCAGTAGTCTCGGATGGGATACCATTCCGGCGATTGTCTACAACGTCAACGATCCTGAAACCGTCCTTTTATACATCCTCGAAAACGAGAACCGTCAGAAGCTCCCTTCGGTTGACATTGCCAGACTGATGAAGATCGAGTCCGATCAGGGGTTGAGCAGTGAAGAAATCGCCAGAAAGTTCCATCTGGCACCATCCACTGTGCGCCAGTACGTCAGCTTCGTCAAGTCAGCGACAACTGATACCATCAAAATGATCAAAAAAGAGACGATCACTTTTGAAGACGGTTTGAAACTGTCAACGCTTTCAAAACCGGAGCAAAAAGAGGCGGCGAGTGCAATCTCTTCAGCCGCCGACACCAAAAAGGAAGCGAAAGTAATCATCAACAATGTGCGTCACATTAAAAAGTCAAGTCCTACCAATGTGACCCAAAGTAAGGTTCGCAATGTCCTTTCACAACTGCGTCTGGACATCAAAACCAAGCAGAAGTACTTTAATGAATTGAGCGGTTATTGGCGTGATTCATATTGTGCTTTACGGGATCTCCTGCAGGATGAGAAAATACGCAAATTGTTGGATGCAGAGAAAATCGATTATCAAATCGTGTTAAATAAGGAGAAATCCGTTGCTAAGTAACAGCAAAGAAATCGTTTATCTTGATCCTAAACTGATCAAGGTGCCGACTCTCTGTAAAAGGAAAAAGGAGGATATCCTGTCCGAAAGTGTCTTTGCCAGAGGGATCAAAACCACCGATATTCATGAGCCGTTTCTGGTTATCAAATCCGGACGAGCTTATGAACTTGTTGACGGAGCACGGCGTTTCAAAACGGCTGTTCAATTGGGCAAAAAGAAAATACCCTGCATTATTGATGAAGGGTATGATGATTCTTACGGCAGTAAAGCCAGATACCGTAATTATCTGCGCTTCGTTGTTAATTACCACCGGCAGGATCTCCCCAAATCCCAGAAAATCTATTTCATTAATATGGCAATCCGCAAATACAAGCTGAAGCTTGTTGACATTGCCAAGATTCTGGGCATCAGTGAAACTACCCTGAAAAAACATCTGGAACTGAATGAGGCTTCCGAAGAGATCAAGGAACTGGTGGACAGTAACATCATTTCTATTACGAGTGCCGCCAAACTCAAGAAACTCAATAAGCACGGTCTGAAGCGTGTCATGGGGCAGGTGGATACGACTGCCCGTGTGACGGATAAGGCTGTTAATTATCTGGTCAAGGATTTGGATCCAGAGGTTCACTACACGGAACCGGATGTGGCACGTCGTATGCGCCGTAGGCGACGTAAAATGGCCTCCAAACCGTTGGCATCACGCTACAAGACCAAGGTAAGCGGCAAATCAAATAAGATGATGCTTGATGACATGATGCTTCAGGAAGAAAAGAAGGATCAGTTGGACAATCAGGCTCGTTTGTTCCGTCAGGATTTCGCGGTGGTCTATCCGATCATTAAGGCTATTCTCAAGAGCAAGAAGATTACCAAAGCCATTGATCGGAAGACTATTCAGGGATTCAAGAACTTTGTTAAGTACCAAGAGGCTTGATATGGAAATTTTTAACAATCCCTACAATATCACCCCGACATATGACACGGTATCCCCTCTCGTCATGAAGTTGGCGAAAATTTACAGCAGAGTCCCCGAAACCAAATGTTGCGGTAGCGGGGTCTGCTGTAAGACGGGATGCCCTCATATGTACTACAGTGAGTTCTTGAATCTCTGGTTGGACGTGGAAGAGATGGACTCTCAGTACAGGGCAGAGGTCATTTTCCGGTCCCTGAAGAACTATCTGGATGAGAGTGTCGTCAAACCATGTCCGCTTTACTGTGAGGGTGCAGACGGCAGGATTAAGGGCTGCCTGTGTTATGAACGTCGTCCGTACAACTGTCGGTTCTACGGAGTCATCCCTGATGAAGAATATGAGAAAAGAGTGGATGGTTTCGAGAAGACATTTGGTCGGAAGGCGATGAAAAAGAACCCTCTTAGAACCCAGTGTCAGGACGTTGAAATCACTGATGGTTGCTTAGTAAATCCCGGTTACATTGATGATATCGCGGATGAGATTGAAACCCTCGATATTGAACTTGGGATTCGTCAGACTTTGGTCAAGTCGAAGCAAAGCAGCCGAACTTTACATGACTTTGTTATGTTAACATACTTCGGTGAGAGGAAAATGGTCGATTTGACTGAAATCCGTGTTAATTCATCTGAAGAAACCAAAAAAGGTTTCTTGGAAGAGATGAAAAAACAACTTGGGATTCCGGATCTCGAATATGAATACCGTTTTGACATAACAAGAGGTCAGAGTCATTACGATGAACGCGATAATCTGTTCCTTGTTAAATGTTATGTTTGCGGAGAAGAGAATCCAGACGACAAGAAACATACTGGTGTTTGCGACCATTGCGGCTTTGATGCCAATGTGAGTCCAGAGGTGCCTAAGATCCATGGAAGAACCAGTCAAGGTTATTGTTAAAGTCGTAGATGCCGAATACATCAGAGGTCAAGGAGAGCTTTGTTTGCATGTAGAACTGCCCGATGGCAGGCGCAAAACGGTCTCCATGAGCAAAGAAATGTTTACATGCAAAACCGGCGACCTTGATGAAGAAATGGCGAAAACTGCTCCCATGTTCATTGGGAAGAACATAAACCTCGAAATGTCGGAAGATGAGTTTGAAGACGGCAAGATGCTCGGAAAAGTCAAACCTCCTGATACCAAGGGTTTTTTCAACAACTAACAAATCCTATCACTATGTTCATTAAAATTTTCACGAAACAAGGCTGCAAGGATTGTGTCTGGCAGAAAAAGGCAATCAAGGCAGTTTTCAACCCGAATCAGTACGAAGTTATTGATGCGGAAGACGGTGGCGACGGAGAGTCTCAAGCCGATGCATATGGCATTCAGATGCTTCCAGCCACCGTTGTTTTTGATGATAACGACAATCCTATCATCATCAAAGAGGGAAAAATAACAACTCATGACATAAAAAAAGAAATTATTTACATTCAGGGAAAAAATTAAGTATAATAGTAATTCGGAGCGAAGAAAATGAACATCACCGCAGGTCTTAATCCCAGTCAAAAGAAAGCCGTGAAGTTTGAGGATGGCGCATGTTTGACCATTGCCATTCCCGGCTCTGGGAAGACCCGTGTGCTCACACATCGAATTGCCTACCTGATTCAAGAGAAGGGTGTCAATCCCTCTCAAATCATTGCCCTTACATTCACTAACAAAGCCGCCAATGAAATGAAGAAGCGTATTGGCGAACTTGTTGGTTCGGCAGTAGCATCCAAGATCACTGCTTCCACATTCCATTCGACCGGTGCTCGTATTTTGCGGGCTTTCTGTGACGTGTTGGGATATAAAAAGGATTACGTCATCTATGACCAGAACGACAGTAAAACCCTCTACAAACGCATCCTGAAAGAACGTGGCATTGATTATGATGTCATAGTAAAGGATGAGGGGATTGATCTGTTGGAATTTATAGAAAAGAGAAAACGTAGTCTTTGGAATGATGATTATGTTGGTCGTATGATGGAAAGGGATGTTTTCAGTATTTACAACCAGTATCAGGAAACATTGGCAAGAAATAACGCCATGGATTTTGGCGATCTTCTTTTTCTTCAATTGAAGCTGTTCGATCAGGAACCAAAGGTACAGGATTATCTGGCTGATAAGTTCAAGTATGTGTTGGTGGACGAATATCAGGATGTTAATGATGTTCAGTACGAACTCATTAAACGATATAGTTCTAAGCATAAGAATGTTTTTGTGGTTGGCGATCCGAATCAAGCCATTTATTCATGGCGTGGCTCCAGTATTCGTCATATCCTTTCTTTTGAGAAGGATTTTAAGGACTGTGAGACCATAACTCTGGATAGAAATTATCGTTCCACCAAGAACATTCTGAAAGCATCAGAACGCCTCATTGTTCACAACAGTGAGCGTAAAGATATCCAGTTGAACACTGAAAATGAGACTGGTGACAC
>Ga0180437_10001034_pt1 | contig 49191 bp, 46 predicted proteins | sample SS_ome_4_FD_132410 | JGI IMG/M metagenome (GOLD analysis project Ga0180437, IMG submission 132410) | Hypersaline lake sediment archaeal communities from the Salton Sea, California, USA - SS_3_D_1 metaG | ecosystem: Environmental > Aquatic > Non-marine Saline and Alkaline > Hypersaline >... | reverse complement strand
GACTTTTCGGTGAGCCTGACGGCAAGCAACCCCGGCGGCTCGGACGAGGTTACGCATACGGTGACCATCACGCCGACTCCAACTGCTTTCTTTACCTACACGCCGGCCTATCCGCAGCCTGGCGAGCAGATCCAGTTCTACGACGCCAGCAACGGCAACCCTGTGGCCTGGGACTGGGATTTTGGCGACGAAATGGGAAAGTCGTCTCTTCAGAACCCAGTCTACACCTACTTGACGACAGGCACCTTTACAGTTACGCTGAGGGCAGAGAATAGCTGCGGCTGGGGGACAGAATACAGCCGCGGCATCAGGATCGGGGAAGAGCCGCCCCAGTTCCAAGTCTACCTACCCATCATCATACGCAACCAGGAATAGAACGGCAGGCATGAAGGGACCGGTCCACTGGATTCGAATCCAGCAGACCGGTCCCGCAGCGCTCCTGCCAGGTAGAACAGCCATGGCAGAGATGTGGTGAATGGAAAGGAGGGATGCCTAGCGAGAGGGACAGTTGCAGGGAAATCAGACCCAGATCGTGGCTCGATGCGGTCCGATCTGGCCGTCAGGCGGCCTGTATTCGTCGAGAAATACTACAAGGAAGGAGACCGCAAACGATGAAGTTAAAACGAACATTGAAACTGTTTATCGGCCTAGCAGCCCTATTCAGCCTGATGCCCTTGCTGGTCATGGCTGCCCCACCGACCGATCCGCAGGCTATGGACAAAGTAGAACCCGCCTTGCTGGATCAACTCACCACCGAAACCACCACCGATTTCGTCGTGGTGTTTGCCGAACAGGCCGACCTCTCGCCCGCATATGAGATGGACTGGGCGGCGCGCGGCCAGTTCGTTTACAACACACTAAAGGCTACAGCCGAACGGAGCCAGGCCAACGCCACAGCATACCTGGACGGCGCTGGCCTGGCTCACCACACCTTCATCGCCGGGAACGAGCTGTACGTCTGGGCTGGGAACCTGGACGCCGCAACCGCCCTGGCGTCCCTGCCCGAAGTGGCCCGCGTCAGGGCGACACGAACCGGGTACGTCGATCCCATTGTAGAGGACACGAGCATCACCCCGGACTCCCCCGACGCGCTGGCGTGGGGCATCATCGACGCCAAGGGGGACCAATTCTGGAACGCGTTTACCCTGCAGGGCGACGGTATCGTCGTGGCCAACATCGACACCGGCGTGGAGTACACCCACTCAGCCCTCGACCAGTCCTACAAGTGCGGGTCTGATGGCAGCGACCCAGCCTGCTGGGAGGACCCCTCCAACATCTGCGCCGGCGGCATCATGTGTGACAACAATGGCCACGGCACCCACACCATGGGCACCATGGTGGGCGATGACGACCCGAGCCTGACCTGGCAGGCGGGCATGGCGCCCAATGCCCAGTGGATCGCCTGCAAGGGATGCGAGACAAACTCCTGCTCCGACTTTGCGCTGGAGGCCTGCGCTGACTGGATCCTGGCCCCCAACGGCGACCCGAACAACCGGCCTCACGTCGTAAACAACTCGTGGGGCGGCGGTGGGTGTGACAACTGGTACCTGCCAAAAGTCTCTGCCTGGCGGGCAGCAGGGATCTACCCTGCTTTTTCGGCGGGCAACAGCACTGGCTGTGGCAGCCTGGGCTCACCCGGCGACTACCAGGAGTCGTTCGGCACCACCGGTCACGACAGCAGCCGCATCCACGCGTACGCTCAGGGGCCCTCTTGCTACGGCCACGAGCCCTATACCAAGCCCAACATCTCCGCGCCAGCGGTGAGCGTCTGCTCCTCGATACCGGGCAATAGCTGGAGCTGCGCCTACGGCGGCACTTCGATGGCCAGCCCTCACTCGGCGGGCGCGGTGGCCCTGCTGTGGTCCTGCAACCCATCCCTGATCGGGCAGATCAATCTGACCTTCGAGGCCCTGCAGAATAGCGCCGACGCACCGACCCCACCCAACCCGGGCTGCGGTGCGCCGCCCGACGGTGAGGGCACCTACGAGGACGGCTACGGCTATCTAAACGCCTACCAGGCTGGGCTGATGTACTGCGGCACCATCGAACTGGGCTACCTGGATGGGTTCGTCACCGACCTGATCAGCGGCGACCCCATAGCGGGAGCGAGTGTGACTGCCGTCCCCAGCATTATGGATGGGACCATCGACGCCATCACCGATCCTACCGGCTACTACACCATGCCCCTACTGCCGGGCACCTACGACGTCACCGCCTCCAAGAACGGTTATACCTCGGATTCGGCGACCGGTGTCGTGGTGATGACCGACACCGCGACCAGTCAAGACTTTGAGCTCGAATTCGTGGGCCAGTGGACGCCGGGGCCGAGCAACGCTCCCTTCCAGTATAACCGCTTTGACGGCGTCTTTAACCCCTTTGACAATCTAATCTACTTCCCAGGCGGCCGGACCGGCGGCGCGACCCACGACCCGAGCATCTGGAGCTACGACCCGGTCAACGACGGGTGGGCCGACACCGGATGCGACATGAACCAGAACGCGGCAAACAACACCGCCGTCCTCATCGATGACGATGGCACCGGCCGCGGCGAGGCCATCTATGTGATGGGCGGCTACGACGTCGCGTTGGCCGTCAACATCAACACCGTCCAGCGCTACTACCCGTCGGCGGCTGGCTGTTTGGTGGAGAGCGTGGCCACCGATCCGTACCCGGACGTATCGCCGGGCGGGCAGGTGATCGGTGCCGGCGGCGTCGCAGAGGTCAATGGCAAGATCTACGTCTTTGGCGGCTGGGAGTCGGTCAACGCCTACTTTTCCAACAAGACTTACCAGTTCGATCCCCAGGCTGCGGCTGGGAGCAAGTGGACGGAGCTGGCCACGACCCTCAGCCCGGCGCGGGCATACATCCAGACCGCCGCACAAGGCGACGTGATCTATGCCATGGGTGGTCACACAACCTACACCGGCAGCGACCTGGTGCCGACCAGCATCGTAGAGGCGCTGGATACCAACAACCTGGCCGCAGGATGGCAGTCGAGAGCCAGCATGCCGGTCGCCAGCGCAGAGGGGCGCGGTTTCGGGTTCCAGTCCGATACCTTGGGCCTGGACCAGCCCGCCGGCAAGATCTATATAGCCGGCGGCGGTGATTGGCCCGATGCATCGGCTGAAGCGATGGAGTACGACGTGGCCAATGACACCTGGGACCAAACCTTCCCCGACCTGATCCAGCTTCGGCGCAATCACGCTGGCGTCTATGTGCCCATCTGCACGGCCGATCCAACCGACGGCCTGCCCGGCATGTGGGTCTTTGGCGGGCGCACGACCACGGATGATCCCCCGTTCGGCAATCCGGAATACTTCCCCTTCCCGTGCGAGACCATGCCGGTCGCTAGCTTCACCGCCGATCCGGCCATGGGCTGCGCTCCACTCGAGGTCCAGTTCACAGACACCAGTGCGGGCATCCCCAACGAGTGGTTCTGGGACTTTGGCGACGGGGTGGGTACATCCACCGAGCAGGACCCTCTCTACACGTACACCCTATCCGGCGATTTTGAGGTGACGTTGATCATGACCAACTCGCTGGGCAGCGACACGGCGACCGGTGACGTCTCGGTGTACCAGACGCCAATGGCCGACTTTACCTGGAGTCCAGGCACTGTCTACGCTGGCGAACCGGCGCAGTTCAGCGACGCGTCTACCGGCCCGGTTGCGGCCTGGCTTTGGGATTTTAGCGACGGCTACCAGTACAGTGTGCAAAACCCGCCGCCCCACACCTTTGCGACCACGGGCACATTCACCGTGACCCTGACTGTGACCAGCGGCATGGGCTGCGCTGACACGACGTCAGCGGAGGTGACAGTGTTCGAGCCCGGCACACGGCCGTACTCGATCTACCTACCGCTTGTGATCAAGGACTACTAGGCGCAGAGCCTCGTAGAACGAGGGCCGGTGGGGGTCTGCCAGAAGCGGCAACCCTCACCGGCCTTTTTTGTGGGATAGTGTGGGATAATGTGGGAAAAACTTGGGATTCTGTGGGTAATCTGGGAAAAAGGGTATTACTTGAGGATGTAGTAGGTTGCGCGCTTCTCACCGATCTTGAGGAGCAGGTTCTTGCGTACCATGTCTGCCAGGTCACGGCGGATCGTCTCGGCGCTGACGTCAGGACACAGTTCCTGGTATTCGCGGTTGGTGATGCGTCCCTTCTCTGCCAGATATTCGAGTGCCTTCTCCTGGCGCTCGTTGACACCCATGTGGTGCCACCCGTGGGCATCGGGCTCGTCGCTCACGAACGAGGTGCCGCGCCCAAACAACGTCACCCGGAATCCCGCTGTGGTTTCTTCAAAGCGGGGCGCCGGCAGGCCTGCCCGGGCCATGAGGCGGATCATACGGTCGATGCCATAGCCCAGCCGTTCGACAAAGCCCATGTCGGATAGGATCTGGACTACAGTCTCATTGCGACTGAAACGCTCGTCCACCAGGTTCTCGACGGTAACGTGCCCCGGCAGTCGGCCAGGACTGTAAAACTGGATGCGGTCACTGAAGAGCAGAATGCGGATTTCATCGCCCCGGATCTGGTAATCTCGATGTGCGACGGCATTGACAATGGCCTCGCGCACGACGTCTACGGGATACTCGGGATCTTCGATCCGCTCCAGGCCCACCAGAAGCACCTCGTGGCGCATGTTGCTTGCCACAGAAGCCTCAGCGCGGCGGACCTGCTCCGGCAACGTGCCCCGTATTTGCTCCTTCACAAAGCGGTCGTCCATTTTCGTACCGGCGTAGCGGGTGACGAGTATCTCGCTGGAACGAACCCAGCGTTGAGGTTCCCGGCCGAAGAGCAGCAGCCCAGCGTAGGTGGGACGCAACCCCCCGTCGTCCTGAGCCAGACAGCCTCGGTGTAGCAAGGCTTCCTCAGGGCCAGCACGGGACAATGCTTCGAGACCTGAAAGGTAGTGCCTGACTTTGTCCCAATCGAGGTCATCCAGGCGGGCGCCATCGGGCACCAAGCCCTCAAAGCTGACCGAGCCCCGTTCCATCATCAAGCGGCGGAGCTGGCGAGGATCCAATGGCTGGTTGCGCACTCCTTGGCGCAACAGATACTTGCCTTTGTAGCTGTACACGTGAGGCAAGCCGCGGGGCACGGTGACAACCAGGACCTTCTTCTCGCCTGCTTCGCTCACCTGGGGCAGGGGGATGATCAGCGGTGGATCAGTGGCCAGGGCAGCCTGCAAGGCACGGTCCAGTGCAGCCTCGGGATCGGACAGGCCTTGTGGTTTGCCGCTACGGGGATCCACGCCGACCAGGATTACACCGCCATCTGCATTGGCAAAGGCCACCAGCGTCTCCGCCAGTCGGGCGGGCGTGGTGGCCTCGGGTCTGAGTTCAACATCGGCTCCCCTTCCAGCAGCCAGCAGAGCTTGGAGCTGGGGGGAGGTCACTTGGGCACACACCCCAGCAGGCACCATTCACAGTTGTAAGGCAGAGCGCCAGGACTCACCTGGGCAGCAACCGCACACTCGATCTCTTGCGCGTTCTCACAACTGGCAGAGCCTCCTTCGGTAACCTCCACGACCTTTACGCCGATCAGCCTGGTCTCATGATTCTGTTCGGCAGCGACGTCCGGACTGTAGCGAATCTCACACACGATGATCCTCTCCAAGTCCCGAAGTGCGTATTGCAGGCCAAAGTCCTCTGGATGATAATCTCGCCTGCCCTTGTTGTCCCCGCAGACGTAGGTCATAGCCTCATCGGGGTCCTGGGCAAGCTGTAGGAAAAAGGCCAGGACCGTCTTCTCTGGATAGTAGACGTCCAGTGTATCCTCCGGCGGTCCCGGTCCAAACTCCACGCTGACTTCGACAGGAGGGACCAGCGCCAGCTCCCCCGCGATCTGCCCGCTGGACCGCAGGTACGATCCTGTGGCAGAATCCGGCACATACACGCTCTTGACGACAAACTGGCTGCGCTCAAATGGGGCTCGATCATACACGTTGACCCTCGCGCCATTCGCCGCCACACGATAGTTGCCCCGGAATGAACCGATGTTCTCGTAATGAATCTCGCAGGGCAAGGGCTCTCCCGGATGAGTGTCCTCCCACTGCTGCCGATCGATGCAGGTTAGGTCAAGTCCAGCCTTGCGGAAGACGTTCAGGTCAGTCCGCACACCCTGGGTCCGACCATAGATGAACACCTCCGGGTAGTCAACACCCTCTTCTCCCCGGAGCTCCCCGTAGCTGCAATCCTCCTTGTATTGGATCGCATTCTCAACGATGACATCACTATTGGCTGGATTGCTCTCGTCGACATAGATGCTGGTCTGGGCCAGATAGTCGTAGCTGAGTGGGACGAGCTCATAGGCCGAAATCGCCGGTGCCCGACAGTAATCATGGTCGTAGATCGATCCACCAAATGGCCCGAAGTAGTTGTCTTGCCACTGGCCGGTGATGTCATATTGGTAGAAGGCTACCCATTCCTCCTTAATTTCCTCTTCCACTTGATCGGTGTCAATGCGGTGAATAAAGTCCAGGTCAGTGAGCCCGGGAACAAAATCCCCAAGGTAGATCATCCGATCCTTGGTAAGTGTGCGCGCCAAACGCACCCGGACGGGATTGGGATTGTAGTGCAAGACGTAGACGAGGAAGAAATAGCCCAGGACAACCGTGACCACCAACAGAAATTGGAAAAAAATCAACCGGGTCACCCTGGGGGCGCCGGGCGACCGAAAAGTGAGGACGAGCAGGACTAGCCAAAGAAAGACCAGAATCAGGATGACAACAGCCGTGGTTGTATTCACAGCCCCCCCCAGTATCTCAGTTCGGTTGTGATGTCGAGGCCTCGGGCAGCAATGCCACAGGCAACACCTCGTCCATGCGGTCCACAAAGACGAAGGTTAGATCGCGTTTGACCCGCTTCGGAATCTCGACCATGTCCTTCTGGTTCTGTTTGGGCAAGAGTACGGTCTTGAGTCCTGCCCTATGGGCAGCCAGCACCTTCTCTTTGAGGCCGCCGATGGGCAGCACCCGTCCCCGTAGCGTGATCTCCCCGGTCATGGCCACGTCGTGATGCACAGGACGCTCAATCAAGGCCGAGATCAGCGCCGTAGCCATGGTGATCCCGGCAGAAGGCCCGTCCTTGGGGATCGCGCCTTCCGGCACGTGGATGTGTATGTCCAGCTTGTCGAAATCCACGTCGCCGATGTCGAGCTCATAGGCGTGAGAGCGAGCGTAGGACAGGGCCGCCTGCGCTGACTCTTGCATCACCTCGCCCAGTTGGCCGGTGAGCATGAGGGACCCCTTGCCCTCCATCAACGACACCTCCACGGGCAGGAGGTCGCCACCCGCCTCGGTCCAGGCAATGCCCAACGCCAGGCCTACCTCGTCCGTCCGCTGCTCATTGTCGCGCAGAAAACGAGGGGGACCCAGATACTTGCCCAGCGACTGCACGGTAACCTGCCGGGGGGCAGCCTTGCCCTCGGCCACCCTGCGGGCGACCTTGCGGCATACGTTGGCAATCTCACGCTCGAGGTTGCGGACACCCGCCTCGTAGGTATAGTCGCGGGACATGGTGCGCAGGGCTTTCTCGGAGAAGCTCAACTTCCTGTCCGGGCGATCCAACCCGTTTGCTGCAAGCTGGCGGGGGATCAGGAACTGGCGGGCAATGGCTATTTTTTCCTCTTCGATATAACCCGGGAACTCGATCTCCTCTAGGCGGTCGCGCAGTGCCGGCGGTACGCCGTCTAGATAGTTGGCCGTGGTGATGAACATGACCTTGGACAGGTCATAGGGCACATCCAGGTAATGGTCTGAGAAGGCATGGTTCTGTTCCGGGTCGAGGACCTCCAGCAAGGCAGCCGCGGGATCTCCCCGGAAATCCAGGCCGATCTTGTCGATCTCGTCAAGCATAAAGAGGGGATTGACCGTACCGGCAATTCGCATCGTCTGGATGATCCGCCCCGGCAGGGCACCGATGTAGGTCCGCCGGTGGCCGCGGATCTCGGCCTCGTCGCGGATGCCACCAAGGGATACGCGCACGAATTTGCGCCCCAAGGCGTCAGCGATGGAACGGCCCAATGAAGTCTTGCCGGTGCCGGGTGGTCCCACAAAGGATAGGATCGGACTTTGCACACGCGGCGAATCGGCTGCAAGCTTTCGCACTGCCAGGTATTCCAGGATTCGCTCCTTGGCCTTGGGCAAACCATAGTGGTTGGCATCCAGGGCACTTGCCACCGCTGCAATGTCCAGGTTGTCCTCTGTTTTCTCGGCCCAAGGCAATTCCAACAGCCAGTCCAGGTAGGTGCGGATGATGCCCACCTCTGGCGCTGCAGGCGGCATGGCCTTCAGCCGGTTGAGCTCCTTCTCCGCTTTGGCCTGAACCACTTCCGGCATCTCGGCCTGAGCGATCTTTTCCTCCAGGTCCTCGATCTCGGCCGTTTGGACGTCGAGCTCGCCGAGTTCCGTGCGCATAGCCCGGATCTGTTCGCGCAGGAAAAACTCTCGCTGCGAGCGATCTACTTCTTGTTGGACCTGGTCGTGAATCTGGTACTCCAGCTCCAGTACATCAAGTTCGTTGGCCAGAAAGATGCTAAGCCTCTGCAGGCGCGTCGTGGGATCGAGGGTTTCCAGCAATTCCTGCCGCTGCTCCAGCTTGAGCTCCAGGAAAGAGGCGATCAGATCGGCCAAAGCGCCAGGCTCCGCAAGATTCATGGCGGCCACATAGGCATCCTCGGGCAGCGTTCGAGACAGTTGCACCACCTTCTCAAACAGGGAAAGGACGGCACGCATCAGGGCTTCGGTGCCCAATGTGACGTTCTGAGACTCGTCGAGGCGCTGGACGTGGGCGCGGATATACGGCTGCATCTGGCTTGCTGCCAGGATCCGAACCCGTCGCCGTCCCTGCCCCAGAATGCTGGTCGTGCCGTCTGGCATGCGCAGCACGCGGCCGATCACCATCTCGACGCCGACCGTGTACAGATCGTCCAGTTCGGGCCGCTGGGTCTCAGGATCACGCTGGGTAACGACGATGATGATGTTATTGCTCTCTACGGCTGCTTCGACGGCCTTGATCGACCGGTCGCGCCCGACGACGATGGGCGTCATTAACTGGGGAAAGACGACGGTGTCGCGCAAGGGCAGAAGCGGATAGTCGGCGGCAAAGCCATCTCCATCCTCGCGAAAGAGATCATCAACATCGAACAGATCAAAGTCAAAGCTATGACTCAACGGGTGAATTCCCTCCATTGGCTTCTAAGGAATTACGATGGACTATAGCACAGGATAGGCGAATTGACAACTTGACGTTGTTGACCTGTCAACGTTGCCCGGATGGCGTGACACCAGGTGCACTGTTGATGTGCAGCCTGCAAAGGCGGTGGATGGCGCATATGCTGCGGCGGAACGTAGCTGCGCTGCACCGCAACTGCCTGGCCCCAGCCTCGGTCCACATTCGACGGTGCATCAGGCCGGATCGCCGGACGGAACAGGTAGACCTTGCAGTGCAAACCAGGCAGTTCGGGCCTCGGCGGCGACAAACACCGAGCCGGTACAGCAGATGAGATCGTCAGGACCAGCATCAGCTAGGGCCTGGGCGAGAGCCTGAGCCACACTTGGGGCAACTTCCACCTGGAATCCCAGCCCCTCTGCCTGGGCCTGGAGCCAGGCCGGATCGGCAGCACGGGGATGCTGGGTGCGGGCGGCAATCGACCGGTCGGCCTCCGCGAGCAGCGCATCGATCAGCTCCGGCGTCGCATGATCCGCCGACGCACCCCACACCACGATCAGGCGACGAAATAAGCAGTGGGCCTGCAACGCAGCCATGAGTTTTCGCGCCGAATCGCCGTTGTGCGCGCTATCGGCCACGACGAGGGGTGCTCTGCCCAAGACCTCGATCCGGCCGGGCCAGCGGAGCGAGCGCAACCCATGGCGGGTGGCTGCCTCCGGCACCCTTGCACCCGCCTCGCGCAGCAACCATACCGCCGCCAGTGCCGTCGTCGCGTTCACCACCTGGTGCTCGCCCAGCAGTGGAATCCACAATTCCCGCCAGACCTCCGATCCACGCCGGACGGCAAACGACTGGCCCTCCAGCCCGCCCATCGCCTCGCCGAGCTCCCAGGTCCAATCCCGCCCCACCAGCGTGAGGGGCGCCCGGGATTGGAGGCACACGGCTTCGATGACAGCCAGTGCCTCAGCCACCTGTGGCGCGCTCACCACGGGAACGCCCGGCTTGACGATGCCTGCCTTCTCCGTGGCGATCAGGGGAAGGGTGTCCCCCAGGATGGCGGTGTGATCATAGCTGATGGAAGTAATGATCGCCACTTCTGGATCCACCACGTTGGTGGCGTCTAACCGGCCGCCCAACCCGACCTCCAGGACAGCATACTCCACCCCTTGTTCTGCGAACCAGGCAAAGGCCAGGGCGGTCATCACTTCAAAGGTTGTGATCTCGGGCACCTGGGCCACGAGGTACTGCGTGTCTGCAACCATGCGAACCACATCCGCCTCGGAGATCAGCTCACCACCTGCCTGGATGCGCTCGCGGAAGGTGTGCAGGTGGGGCGAGGTATACAAGCCGGTGCGATAACCTGCCGCCCGCAAGATCGATTCGACCATCGCCGCCGTCGACCCCTTGCCCTTGGTCCCGGCGATGTGTACCGGCCGGAACCCTTGCTGGGGATTGCCCAACAGTGCCAGCAGATGGCGAACTCGATCAAGGTTGTAGAATTCGGGGCGGTATGCGGCAAAACCCCGCTTCTCATAGTCGGTAAAGCTATAGATATAGGCAAGCGCGTCGCCGTAAGCCAGGGTGTCGTCCATGCTGGTATTCTAGCGCAAATGGTATGAAAAGTAAAGTTGCCAAAACGGGGCTAGGGTGGTATGATGCACGGGGAGGGAATGACTCTTGCAGACCGGTGGCAGACGCTGGCGATTTCACCTCTTGGTTATCCTGGCCTATACGCTGCTGGCTCTGGCGCTGACCTGGCCATTGGCACCCGATTTTGCCACCCACGTGCCAGGCAACGGCGTCGACGACCCGCCCCTTACCTGGAACCTGTGGTGGGTGCGATACGCCCTCCTCCAAGAGGGAACCAATCCCTTTGACTGCAACTACCTGTTCTACCCCCTCGGTATCAACCTGGCCTTCTACACACTGACGGTACTGAACGGGCTGCTTTCCATCCCCCTGCAGGCGACGCTCGGCCTCATCCCGGCCAGCAACGTCTCGCTCCTTTCCTCCTTTGTGCTCGGTGGCTTTGGCGCTTACCTGCTCGCCAGCTACCTGCTGGCGAGCAGCAACCGGCATCAGGATTATGAAGGGAGGAGGCCGGGTGGACGCGTAGTGGTGGCAGCCTTCATCGCCGGGCTGTTGTACGCCTTTGCTTCCAACAAGATGGCCTATGCCGCCCTGGGCCAGTGGAACATCGCCAGCTCGCAGTGGATCCCCTTCTATGTGCTTTACCTGTTCAAGACGGGTGATCATCCCGGGCGATGGCGCTTTCCACTGTTGGCCGCCCTCTTTTTGCTTTTCCAGGCCTATGCGGAACTCACCTATGCCTCGTTTCTGATCCTGTTTACCGCGCTATGGGCCATCTGGCAGGGAGCGATCTACTGGCTGGGAGGTGAACCTCGAAAACTGGGACAACTCGCCGTAGCTTTGGCACTGGTGGCCCTGCTCTTTGCGGTGGGCATCGCTCCGATCCTGGCGATGATGGTCCCTGACCTGCTGGCCGAAGGGGACATTTTTGTAGAGGGGAGTGGCTTTGCCGACGTGTTCTCGGCTGACCTCCTGGGGTTTCTGATACCTACCCAGTACCATCCCCTCTTGGGCTCGCTGGTAGAGCGCTTTGGCTTTGACCATAGCGTCGGCCAGCACATCTACCTGGGCTATTCGGCCCTGGTGCTCGCTGTTGTGGGCATCGTCCTCTGGTGGCGGCGCAGGGCCGGTTCCCGGCCGGACACCCACGAGGAGGGACGGCTGACTGCTCGCCGTTGGATCGCGTTCTGGTCGCTGTCGACCCTGGTCTTCTGGCTGCTGACGCTGGGGCCCAGCCTGCGGGTCAACGGCCACGAAACCGGCATCCCACTGCCCTTTGCCCTGGTCGCCCGGCTGCCGTTCTTTGCGGGCAACCGCTATCCCAGTCGCTACAGTGTGATGCTTTCTCTGAGCCTGGCCATGCTGGTCGCCTTTGGCATCGCCGCCCTCCTCCGGCACCGCAAGGGCGAGCAAGTAGTGACCGCCATCTCTGGCATCCTGGTCGCCCTGCTCGTCTTCGAACACATCTCCGTGCCCCTGCCCCTGTCGGACATGGGCATCCCGGCGATCTATGGGGCCATCGCCGAGGAGATGCCGGGCGACTCCACCCTGCTCGATCTGCCGGTGGCCTGGCGAAACGGGTTCCGCGTTACGGGCACCCAGCACCCCATCATCATGTTCAGCCAGTACTACCAGTCGGCGCACGGCAAACGGCTGTTGGCGGGCAATACGTCACGCAACCCGTCACTCAAGTTCCAGTACTTTGTCGAGGCGCCGGTCATCAACACGCTGATCGCGCTGGAGACCGGCCATCAGGTGGACAGCGCCGTAATCGAGCAGGACCGGGCCCTGGCCGCCGACGTGCTGCGCTTCTTTGGTATCCAGGGCATCGTCGTCCACCCGGAGGCCGGCCCGGACATGATCCCCTACCTCGAGGCGACGATGCCGGTCGAACGGATCGGCGAAGGCGACGGCATCGCTGGCTACCGGGTGCAACTACCGCCCTGGCCAGAGCGCTGGGCGGTCACGCCGGGGGATTCCCTGTCGCGGCTGAGTTATGCCGAAGGGTGGGGCGTGGCGAACGACGGTGCAATCTGGGCGCAGCGGCCGGCCACGCGGTTGCTGGTGCCGCTGAATGGCGAGGACCAGCAGATGACCTTCCAGGCCTACTCACCCGGCGAGGGGCAGCAGCTCGAGTTGGAGGTCAATGGGCACGCCGTGGGCCAGGTGGACATGGATCCCGGCTGGCAAGCCTACCAAGTCACCCTACCTGCCGATACAGTGCAACCAGGCCTGAACGAGGTCTGGCTGCGGTTCAAGAGGCTGTTCCCCGCCAGCGACGTAAAGCTGTCCTCCCGGAAGATCGGCCAGACGGGCGTCGAGTCTCCGGCCAACTTGGTGGTGTACAGCGCCGGGAATGAGGTTGGCGACGTTGGGCACATTTATGTCAATGGACAGGACGTGTCGCCCAACGCGCGGGGGTATAACGTAGCCGTACTCCACCCCCAGAGCGCCGAGGTGGAGCAGGTGGCCGCCTTTGACACCCACCTCGACGAGGGGGGTAGCCAGGCCCTGGCGAGGTTTCTGGACGGCGTGCCCGCTGGGCGGATCGTGGCTGTGAGTGCGGCCGATGAAGCCTCCCGGCTGTTGGGTCCGGAAGCCGTGGCTTCCCTGGGCCGCATCGGCGCCACGGGCGACCTCCAGGACAAGTTCCGCTGGGGGCATGCCATCCTCGGCGTCCAGGGGGCATCCCCCGGCACTGCCCTGGAGGGACTGGATTGGATGCGGCCCGTGACCCTGGTCGCCGGCGATGGGACCACGGAGCCTGAGCTGGCGGCTGCCTTTGGCCCCATCGACTTTGCGGCTGCCCCCGGACGGTAGGCATTCCTTGGGTGTGTTGCACTTGCCGGGATCATGAGGGCCCGGCGGTGACCGGAACGCCCCCCTTCTCTTGTAGTTCCCGCGAATTTGACAGGGCACCGGCGACCATCTATAATCCAGGGACCGGCAAGAATGACAAGGAGAAGGAACCATGATCGACGTAAACGAACTGCGCAAGGGCGTGACCTTTACCATGGATGGCGAGTTGTACAAGGTCATCGACTACCAACACCACAAGCCCGGCCGGGGCAAGGCGGTCATCCGCACCAAAATCCGGAACCTGCGCACCGGCAGCACGCTGGACAAGAACTTTACCTCGGGCGATCGCGTCCAGGACATCCGCCTGGAACACCAGACGGTGGAGTACCTGTACAGCGACGGGGATTTCTACTATTTCATGGACGTTGAGAGCTACGAACAGTTTCCGCTGCCCAACGCCCTACTGGAGGATGTCAAACCCTATCTGATCGAGAACATGGAACTGGAACTGTCCAGCTACGAAGGCGAGCGGTTGGACGTGGAACTGCCGATCACGGTGGATCTGCGGGTGGTTGAGGCGCCGCCGGGCTACGCCGGCGACACGGCCCAAGGGGCAGCCAAGGAGGTGACACTGGAGACCGGCCTGAAGATCCAGGTTCCCCTCTTTATCGAAGAAGGAAACGTGCTGCGTATCGACACCCGGGATGGCCGGTACGTGACCCGCGTGTGACCGGGACCCGGCGTACCAAGCAGCAAGGGGCTGCTCGGTAGAACCAAAGGGCAGCTACATGCAACTGAGCTGCTGCCAGCAGGCAAACCGGCGAATGAGTCGGGGGTTGATGTTCCCAGCATCACCCCCGACCTCTGTTTTGGGTACCCGCGTGCCGCGCGGGCCCGGCACACTCCCTCGAGGTTGTGGGGTGAAGGCAGGTGCACCCTCCCAAAAAAGAAGCTGTTCTGCGATTCAGGGGGATGCTATGAGCGCGCGACGGCCCTGCTCTATTCGCTAGCCTGCGCTATCGTCGCTCCGGAGTCGAGCCAGCGCGTGAGCGTATACCTGGTAGGCCTGGCGGCCGTATAGTACAAAGCGCACCAGTTCCACGCCCGGCGCCTCTTGGGCGGCCAGATAGTCTGCCACCGTGCGCAAGGCAACGGGCGCCGCTTCCTCCATCGGGTAGCCGTAGGCCCCGGTGCTGATGGAGGGGAAAGCCACGGTCCGCACATTGTTCTCCGAGGCTATCTCCAGGCTGCGGCGGTAGGCGCTGGCCAGGAGTGCTGCGGCGCGCTCAGCCCCCTCCCGCCAATAGACCGGCCCCACGGTGTGGATCACGTACCGCGCCTTGAGGCGCCCGCCGGTGGTGAGCTTGGCATCGCCGCTGTCGCAGCCTCCCAACTTGCGGCACTCGGCCAGGATCGCGGGGCCGCCCGCGCGATGGATGGCGCCATCCACGCCACCACCGCCCAACAAAGAGGGATTGGCGGCGTTGACGATGGCTTCCGTGTCCTGTTTTGTGATGTCGCCTTCTACAAGTTCCAGCAGCGCGCCCCGGACTTCTATCTGCATAGACACAAGCTCCTCCCTTTATCCAGCGTTCAAGCCACCGCTCCAGGCCTGCCAGATCAGCAGACCGCCCATGCCCAGCAGCAGCAGGCTACAGCCCACCAGCAGGCGCCGGTACCAGGTCTGCGAAAGGCCGCCTGCCCCGCGGCTGACCACCCAGGCCAGGGTCATCTTGGAGCCCACGAGCAGGGCGTAGAAGGGCACCAGGAACGCCAGAGCATGCCACGGTGAGATCCGCCAGCCACTGACCAGGGCCGGTCCACCTACCGTCGCCCAAAACAGATAGGGATGGGGATTCAGGGCGTTGACCACCACACCCCGTCCCAATTCCCGCCGCGGTTCGGCCCGGACATCTGCACCGCCGGGCAGGACAGCACGCCTGCCCGAGCGCAGAGTCTCCACGCCCATCCAGATCACGACCAGGCCGCCCACGGTGCCCACCCAGCGCAGTGCCTCGGGAGGCAAGTAGTTGGCCAACAGTACCGAAAGGGCGACGATCGGCACATCGGTGATGAGGGGCGCCAGGGCTACCAACAGGCCCCCTTTCAGCCCACTGCGCAGGGAAGCGGCGATCACGAGGGCCAACAACGGGCCCGGGCTGATTCCCGCGCTCAGGCCCATGCTGAATCCGAGTCCAAGGTAGGCCATAGTTGTAGCCGGAGACAGGTGACAGGCAACGACCAGACACCTGACACCTGCCCAGATCTGCCTCCTATTTCATTCCATAGCGCAAGACACCAAGCAAACATAGGTTTGACCTTGGCCGCTTGTCTTGTACTGGATTGTACTGCAATACGGCCCAGACGGCAAGCTACTTAGCGGAGCAAGGCATTCGTAGAAACTCGGCCAGGACAGCCCTTCTCGGTCCTCAAAACTCCCTACGAGCGCGATGCCTGGCTCTCGGGAGCAAAGAACTCCTCGGCCTCGGCGATCACTTGCTGCTCGTTCATGCGCGAGACGCCGCGCAAGGCCATCACCTTGCCCTTCAACCCTCTGTGACGCTCGATGCTTCCGTGCAGCTCATGTTTGGCTTGACCAGGTCCCAGAATCAGTATCTCGTCCACCGGTCCCAGGTGCTGGATCACCTCTTCGTAATAGTGCTTCAACATTTCGTGGCGATGGGCTTCGATGCGGTGCTGTGCCCAACCGCCACCGTGCGTGTGCGGTCCAGCCTCAGAGAGGACCTCTTCTTCACCAGTGACCTTCTCACCGCGGAAAGCGATCAGGATGGCTTCCCGGTGATCTATCCAGATTGCAACACGACGTGGCATATCGTGACTCATTGTTCCCCCTATTCTTTCTGTTATGAATTGCTTCTCCCCCGAGCCTACCACTGTGCCAAGTGCCGGGCTGCTCATTGGTTGAGCAGTTCCAGCGCCCGCAAAAGCTGGGCATCTCCGCTGTTTTGCACCTGCTCCGATGTCATCCCAGCCTCTGCTTCCGGGAGCAGAGGATTTGTTCCCCGGGGAAGGATCACTTGGACATCCGGGGCAATGCCCTGGTGCCAGATAAGCCGCCCCTGAGGCGTGAGCCATTCCTCAGTCGCCAGCAGAAGAGCCGAACCATCGGACAGGGTAAACTCGTTGAGGACCGTGCCCGTGCCAAAGGTCGTCTCGCCCACCAGCTTGGCCCGGCCGGCATCCTGCAAGGCACCGGAGACGATCTCGGCCGCGCTGGCGGTACCCGGATCGATGAGCACTACTAGTGGCAGGTCGTGGGCCAATCCACCCTCCAGCACAGGTACCGGCGTGACTTTGCCCTGGGCATCTTGTTCCAGGAGTACATTGCCGCTTTCCAGGAACTGGCTGGCCGTGCCTACCGCTTCGCTCAACAACCCACCCGGATTGCTGCGCAAGTCCAAGATGATGCCAGTCAGCCCCTCCTGCTGGATTTCGCCCAATGCTTTCTTGAGATCCTCCGTGACGCCCTGGCTAAAGGCGACGATGCGCAGGTGCGCTGTCTGCGTGCCCGGTAGCCACTGCCAGGTCACATTTTGCAGCGTGATGTGTGCCCGCACCAATGTGACCTCCCCTGTCTGCCCAGTCTCTGGGGTTAGGATGGTGAGCGTGACGGTGGTGCCGGCCGGCCCCAGGATGCGGCTCACCACTTGATCAACGGGCAGGCCGGCCACGTTCTCACCGTCCACCTTGAGGATGATATCCCCTGGGCGCAGACCGGCCTGCTGCGCCGGGGACCCGTCCATGGGCGTCACGATGACGACTTGCCCCTCCTTCATCTCCACGTAGGCACCGATGCCCTCGAACTGGCCTGTGGTAAAGTTATGTTGCGTCTGCACCATCTCCGGGCTCAGAAAGCGGCTGTGGCCTGTGTCACCCAGAGCGGCGACCATGCCGCTGATGGCGCCATAGGTCAGGGCCTGGGCCTGGATAGCCGGGCGATCTACGTACGATTTGTGAATGGTGTTCCAGGCCTCGGCCATCAACTGAAAGTCAGCAACGGCATCGGGCGGGACGTTGTCAGCCGGCACATACTCGGCCATCACCTGCCGGTCCAGCGCGACGCCGCCGGCCAGGCCTGCTCCCAGGAGCAGAAGAATAGCGATCACGATTCCCAAACAACCCAACAAACGTTTCATCTTGACTCCACGTAACTTTCGCACGGATTCCGTCCACCGACTCAGGCCATCAGCACCGGAAGCTGGGTACCACGCAGCACGCGATCCACGGTGCTGCCAATGAGCCATTCGAGTAGCGCTGTGTGGCGATAGCGCCCCATAACGATCAGATCCGCTTGGTTTTCCTGGGCGACGGCCACGATGTTGCTAGCCGGTTGGCCCAGGCGATGCAGACACTTGCAGCCGGCGAGTTGAGCTCGCGCTTCCTCCAGCCATTCACTGGTTGATTGGAGCCCGTTTTCCTGTACAGCAACCACTACCACTTCAGCCGGTAGTGTGCGCTGCAGCGAGGATGCCCAGGCCAAGGCAGGCTGGGCGTGCTTGGAACCGTCGTAGGCCAGTAGCAGACGCCGCACCTTTCGCTCCTCGTCCCCTCCGATTACCAGGGGCAGGTGCGTATGGTGAGCGATGGTCCGGAAGTTCTGTCCCAGGTGGTGGAGGTCACGCTTGTGGCCGTGGCCTTGTCGGCCGATGGCCAGCAATCGGGCCTGTTTAGATGCGCGCAGGACCATTTCTGGTACACCGCCGGCCACGAGCTCAGCCGTCAGTGGCACACCGGCAGCCTGACAGCGCACCTCCAACCTCTGGAGGGCCGCGTCTCCCTGCTCTTCAAACCAGGTCAGCAGTTCGGCTCGAGAAGTCAGCTCACCATTGCTTTCCAGCTCGCGACGATAGTCTGCGTAGGTATCCAGGGCCAAGGTTTCGTCCACGACGTATAGGCCGTGAACAGACAGGTCCTGGCTCTGCGCGATCTGGATTGCGATGGCCGCAGCCGCCAGGGCACTTGTCGATCCATCCTGAGCGACAAGGATTTCGCTCGTTCCTTTCTTTGTCAATCGTGATGCTCCCTTCTAGTCGCTCTCAACCGAATGTCGCCTGCGACTTTGATCGGTCAGGTACTTGACCACAGCCGACATAGGGACTACAGAAGCGTGAGCGGCATCCCATCCAGCAAAGATTCCGGACAGCCCACAGCATCCCAACGGTTGAATCACGATCACCATTTCCCATTGAACCATCCTATCCGTTCAGGCCAAGAGCTTGGGCGTAGAACCGGGCCACATACTCTTTTGCCATCCGTCGGGCGCTGAACCTGGGCGACACGCTCTTGATAGCCGCTTTCATCACCTGCACGAACCCGTGGGGCACACCATCGTCGGAGCGCTGGTAGAAGAGAGGGATGATCTCTTCCTCCAGCAGGTGGTAGAGGGCCTCGGCGTCGGCCTGCGTGCGTTCGCCCTGGACTTGTCCGCCAAAGGCCCAACCATTGGACCCGTCGTAGCCCTCGAGCCACCAACCGTCCAGGATCGAAAGATTCGGAACCCCGTTCACGCTGGCTTTCATGCCGCTGGTCCCGCTGGCCTCGAGAGGTGGCACGGGATTGTTCAGCCAGATGTCCACCCCATGCACCATGTACTCGGCCAATTGCTGGTCATAGTTTTCCACAAAGGCGACCCGGCCACCGAACTCGGGGTCCTGGGCCAGGCGAAACACCTTTTGGATCAGGCGCTTGCCATCGACGTCCGCAGGGTGTGCTTTCCCGGCAAAGATGATCTGCACCGGGTGCCAGGGATCGGTCAGCAGTCTTTTCAACCGTTCAAGGTCCGAGAGGATCAGATCCGGACGTTTGTAAGCAGTAAATCGCCGGGCAAAACCCAGCGTCAGAACCTCAGGATCGAGCAGCGCACCGAGAGCGACGACGGTGGCAGCAGCTACCTTGTCCTTCTGCCACCGTTCTCGCACTCGCTCGTCGATCTGGGTAATCAACTCCACCTTGAGATCCTGGTGCAAGTGCCACAGTTCGTCGTCGGGGAGCTCATCCACCGCTTCCCAGGTCTCCGGCCGATCCTGTTCGGCGAGCCATGTCGAACCGAGCGTGCGCTTCAGAAGCGGCTGCAAACGGAGGGATTCGATCCAGCCTCCAAGGTGGACGCCGTTGGTGATAGAGACGATGGGCGTTTCTTCCTCTTTTCGATCCGACCACAGATCGGTCCACATCTTGCGAGCCACCTCGCCGTGCCGTTGGCTGACCGCATTGCTGAACTGGGCCATGCGCAGGGCAAACACCGTCATGTTGAACCCGGCGCCGGCATCCTGGGGGTTGATCCCAAGCTGGAGGAAGGTGTCCCGATCCGTGCCCAATCGCCCAAAGTAGGAGGCAAAGTATTTTTCCATCAGTTGAAAGGGGTAGACATCGGTACCAGCCGCTACCGGGGTGTGCGTGGTAAAGATGGAAGTTCTGCGCACCTGCTGGGCTGCCTGTTCATAATCCATGCCGGCCTGGACCCGCTGTCGAATGCTCTCCAGAACGGCCAGTGCTGGATGGCCTTCATTAAGGTGAAGGGCCGCGGGCTGAATGCCAAGGGCTTCGAGCACGCGCATTCCTCCCATGCCGAGCACGATCTCCTGCCGCAGACGTTGTTCAGGGTTACTGGCGTACAGTCGGTGGGCAATGGCCCGATCCCAGGGCTGGTTGGCCTCGATGTCGGTGTCCAGCAGGTATAGAGGCACACGCCCGACGGCCACCTTCCATACGGCCACGTAGACCGGCGGATCGAAGAGGGGCACCTGCACTAGGAGTTGCTTGCCCTCTCCGTCCAAGACCGGGCTGATGGGGTCGTAGGTGCGGTCCAGAGTCTTCTCTACATCTTCCTGCCAGCCATCCTCCCGGATCTGCTGCCAAACGTACCCGTCCGAATAGATGAGCCCCACCCCTACAACCGGGATGCCCAGATCGCTGCACTCTTTGAGGTAGTCGCCAGCCAGGATGCCTAGTCCGCCTGCGTAGATTGGCAGCGAGACGTGGAGCCCATACTCTGCGGAGAGATAGGCCAGCGGCGCGGCGCTGTGGCCATATTGGCTGGCAAACCAACCCTCCGGCAAGGCGGTTTCCGCCTCGAACTGGTCCATCACAGTATCATAGGAGCGCAAGAAGGCTGGGTCTTGCAGGGCCTTCTCAACCACTCCCGAGGAAATGGAAGATAGCATACGCACCGGATTGTGACCGCTCTCGCGCCAGGCTTGCAGATCCAGTGCACGGAAGAGCCCTCGCGCCGACGTATGCCAACTCCACCACAGATTATAGGCCAGTCTACCCAGGCCGCCGATGCGTTCTGGGAGAATGGGGAACTGGTTGATTGTATTCATAGTTTCACCTCAGATTGTAGTCAATCGCCGATCTGCACCTGCAGAGCCAGCAGCAGTTCATGCATCTGGGCCAGTGCCTGGTCTTGGGCTGCCAGATGATCCAAGATGGCTCGCACTTCTTCTTCGGCTTTCTGGTTGACCAGGTAGTCATTGTGAGCCTCGAGTCTGTCTCGCATGGCCTGGCGATTCTGACTCATCATTATGATCGGAGCTGTGTAGGCTGCTTGCAGAGACATGAACAGGTTCATCAAGATAAAGGGATAGGGATCCCAATGTTTGGTCCAGGCGATTACGTTCAGAACAACCCACACGATCAGCACCAGAGACTGGACGATGATAAAACGCCACGATCCCATGATGTTCGTAGTCCAATCGGCCGCGCGCTGCCCCAAGGTCAGTTCCGCTTCCAGGATCTCATTCACGTTCCGAACTGGCGCATGATGGTGGGAGAAAGGTTGGGGAAAACTAGGTGTTTTCAAGAGACCCGCCTCCTCTCTCTGCACGCGATGGTTGGTTGATCAAGATCACGCTAGACCGAGGTCCCACCCGGTAGATCTGCTGATCCTCAAGGACGATCTCCTGGCCGTCTTCCAGCAGATCCTGGGGAAATGAGCCAAAGGTATCTACGGCCAGGTGCCAGCGTCCGGCCTTCGGCGGAGCAGGCAGGGCAAATCTCACGGCTTCGGTCCCCGCATTGAACGTCACGAACAGATCCGGCTCTCCCTGGCCCCGGATCAGGCAGGCCAGTTGCCTTTCCTTCGGATCGGACCAGTTTGGAGGGGTGCCCTCCGGGCTGAACCAGCGGATGTCAGCGTCGATATAGAAAGCTTCCCTGGACAGGACCGGGTGGTTGCGGCGAAAGGTTATCATGCCCCGGGCGAAGCGATAGATCTCCTGATGGTGCTCCAGAAAGGTCCAGTCATGCCAACTGATCTCGTTGTCCTGGCAGTAGGCATTGTTGTTGCCCCACTGCGTGCGGCGGAATTCATCTCCCCCCAGGAGCATGGGTACGCCACGGGAGATGAACAGCGTCAGTAGGAAGTTTTTGATCTGGCGTTTCCGCACAGTCTCGATCTCGGGATCCTCCGTCTCACCCTCAACCCCATAGTTACAGCTGTAGTTCTCGTCCGTCCCGTCCCGATTGTTCTCCCCGTTTGCCTCGTTATGTTTGTGCGCATAGCTCACCAGATCATTCAGGGTGAATCCATCGTGACACGTGATTAAGTTGATGCTGCTCTCGGGTCCCTTACCCGATCCCTGGTAGATGTCGGCGCTGCCACAAATGCGGCTTGCGAACAAGCCCACCATTCTCTCATCACCACGCCAGAAACGGCGAACCTCGTCGCGGTAGCGACCGTTCCACTCTGCCCAGCGACGCTCCGAGAAGCTCCCCACTTGATAGGCCCCACCAGCATCCCATGCCTCTGCGATAATCTTGCTCTCGCGCAAGATCGGATCCTCAGCAATGCGCTCCAGAAGCGGGGCGTTGGACAGCAGGTTGCCCTGCTCATCGCGGCCCAGTACAGAAGCCAGGTCGAAGCGAAAGCCATCCAGGTGCATCTCCACCACCCAGTGGCGTAGTGCGGCCAGGATCAGGTCCCGCACGACGGGGTGGTTGGCGTCGACTGTATGGCCAGTGCCAGTATAATCCTTGTAAAAGCGCCTGTCCTCAGCCAGGATGTAGTAGATGTCGTTATCCAGCCCGCGGAAACAGAGTGTGGGTCCCAACTCGTTTCCTTCTGCGGTGTGGTTGAATACCACATCCAGGATGACCTCAATTCCATCCGCATGGAAGACTTTGACCATCTCTTTGAACTCCAGCTTCTGCTGGCCCAACCCACCGGAATAAGAGTAGGAAGCCTTGGGGGCAAAAAAGGTGACAGGATCGTAGCCCCAGTAGTTCCTGAGTTTCTCACCGGTCAGAGGATTGACCCGGACCATGGCACACTCGTTGAACTCTTGCACCGGCATTAACTCTACGGCTGTCACGCCCAGATCTTTCAGGTACGGGATCTTTTGCACCAAACCGCTATACGTTCCGGGGCAATCGACCTCCGAACTGTCGTGCATGGTTAAGCCGCGGACGTGAACCTCGTAGATCACTGTCTCCGACGCGGCATGCCGGAGGGGCTGATCCCCCTCCCAATCAAAGTGCTCGTGGGTGAATACGCTCTTGGGCACGGCTCCGGCGTCGTCCAGCTCAGAATAGGAGAGGTCCGCCCGTGATGAGGAAGGATCGTAACCCCAAGCTGGACCAAAATCCCAGTTGTCCAGGCGTGTGAGTGCAGTGGCAAAAGGGTCCACCAGGAGCTTGTTGGGGTTGAAGCGATGGCCTTTCTCCGGCTCGTAGGGACCTTCGACCCGGTAGCCGTAGAGCTGACCTGACCGGATCCCTTCGACCCAGACGTGCCACACATCCCCGGTGCGGTGGTGCGCCGGATCCAGCACTATGCTCCGGACGGGGGCGCTATCCTCGGATCGATCGAACAGCTCCAGCCGGACCAGCGCGGCATGCCGGCTAAAGAGGGCAAAGTTCACCCCATCGCCCCGCTGATGGGCTCCCAGGGGAAGCGGAACGCCCACCCGCACCTCGCCAAGTTCGCAAACGCCCTGCAGATAGTCGCCAAGGGCCCGACCGGCCACTTCGGCCTTCTCAGCCCCTGGACCTCCCTGGCAAATGGGGTCCTTTACTGACATCTGAAGCTCCTGCCTCTCAACCCCTCTCATTCGAACCTCGATGGAAGATGGCCAGGGCCTCTGCCACGGTCTTGTTTTCCACGGACACTGCATAGATGGCGTTGCAGAAGCGTACGGCCTCCTCCAGAGGGAGTTGATGGATGTTGCGCCCGGTGGCGTTGCCGGCAGCGCCACTGATGTGTATCTGTTCGTGTAGGCGGGTCAAGAATTCCTCCGCTTTCACCCCCTTGCCGCCGGCACAGATCACTTTCGTGCGCCCTGCCGCCAGAACGGCTTCCCTGAAACGCTCGGCGACATTGCCGTCCTTGACCAGCGGATAGTTCACCTTCACGACGTCGGTGCCCAGAGAAGCGGCGACAGCGGCAATGCCGGCGATCAGGTGCGGATCCAGTTCCTCAGCTACCGCCTGGCCCCGCGGATAGGCCCATAGGACGGTGACCAGCCCGATCTGGTGGGCCTCAAAGACGAGCCGGCTGGCCTCGGTCAGCATCTCGTACTCGCATTCACTGCCTGGATAGATGGTGTAGCCGATCCCCACGATCTTGAGGCCAGACTGCTCTCGAAAGCGAGCCAGTTGTTCCAGGGTATGCCACTGGCGGCTGACGGGGTCTCGCTGATCTGTCTTGACCAGGTTGGTCTTGCCATTGAGCTTGACCAGGTACGGGATATCGGGATAGTCCGCGCCATAGCGGGCAATGAGCCCCAGATGGGTGGCAAATGCCCCGATCCGCGCCGCGCTGGCGATCTGGAACAGATGCTCCGGGTTCGCGTCCTCTGAGGAGATTCCTGGACCCACAAAGTCGTCATTCAGGTGCTCGACCTTCTGATCGCCGGCCATGAGCATGACACGCCCCACGTTGTTGGTTAAGATGCGGTAATTGTTGATATAGGTGTCGCGCACGCCGGCAGGTACGTCAAGGGGCACGTGTACTTCCAGCATATTGCCCTCATCTTTCTTCTTGTTCGCCTCTTCCATGATTTGCTTTCCTTCGTTCTCTCTAGACGTCCAGGGGACCTATTTCGACATGGTTCATCAAGTCGTTAACACCCTGGCGGGTAAAGAGCTCCGTACCTGGCTTCTCGGCCGTCCCACTGCCGCAGCAGATTCCCAGGCGCAAGACGTCGGCCGGGTCCTGGTCCTGGGCAAAGGCGGCCACTAGCCCGCCGAGCAGGGCATCCCCCGCTCCCACCGTTGAGCGCACCTGCACCTGAGGCGCTGTGGCGTGGTAGGCCTTCTCCGGCCCCACCAGGATCGCGCCCTCTCCGCCGAGGGAAACGCAGACGTAGGTCACGCCCTCCTCTTGCAGACGCCGCGCCTCCTCGGCCACCGCTTCGAGGGTGGGCAGCCGGCGCCCGCACAGCGTCTCCAACTCGTAGCGGTTGGGTTTGATGAGGAACGGGTGGTGGGTCAGGGCGTGACTCAACATCGGCCCCTTGGCGTCCACGACGGCCCGGGCCCTGCGCTGGCGCAGCCGCTCTACCAGGTCGCCGTAGATTTGCTCGGGCACGCCGGAAGGGATCGAACCGGTCAGGACACCCAGGCCCCCCTGAGCCCCGTTGAGGAAGTTGCTCACCACCTGTTCGAGAGCCTCCGCGTCCACATGGGGACCGATACCGTCCAGTTCGTACTGGACGCGCGGGTTCCTTTCCAGGATGGTGCAGTTGATCCGGGTTTCCCCGGCTATTCGCGTGGCTTGAAGGTTGTCCAGATGTTGCCCTAGAAGCCGCTCCACCAGGTTGCCGATCTCCCCGGCGAGGAGGCAGCAATTGGTTGCGGCCAGGCCCAACCTTCCGAGCGCACGCCCGACGTTGATGCCGTTTCCGCCGGGGTCAAAGCGGGTGTGGTCCACATGAACTTTTTGGTCCGCCACCAGGCTCAAGAACTCGTAGCTCACGTCCAGGCAAGGGTTCAGAGTCAACGTGGCGATGGGCGGGTGACCAGCCGCACTTTTGTTATGCATCTTCGAAGCGCAGGATGGTCATGCTTTGGTCAGCCGCCATGATCTCCAGGGCCAATGCCTTGCCGCCTGGATCGCTTCTCAACCACACGGTTTCAGGGACGGGGATAGTATGGGTCATCGTCGCTTCGCCCTGTCCCACCGTGACGAGGATTGTTCCCTGGCCTTGAGGATCAAAATCTATGGCCACCAAAGGTGTTTTTTCGGCCAGCCTTTCGTCGCCCAGGGCCAGACTGGCTATCTCGACACCGACAGGCCTTCCCAGATTGTCCTGGCTGAATTGGCCGGCCTTCGCCGACCAATCCGCGCGCTTGATTTGCTTGTCCATGTCCAATTGCCTCCCAAGATATTGCTGCCCCGCCTCGAACAAACCGGCTCGAAGCTTCGCACCTATGATAGCACACAACTAGCTTGCCCGTCTTTTCGCTTCGTTCAAGTTCGTCTTAAGCTTTTCTCAAGATGCCAGAACTGGCCGGGGTTGCTCCCCTGCGTTGTGCCTGGATGCTCACTTTACCACCAACACGGGGCAGGGGGCGTGCTCTATGACGCGCTCGGTGACGCTGCCGATGAGGATGCGCCGTGGCCCGCGGCTCCCCACCTGCCCGATGACGATCAGATCCACCCCCTGCTCTCGGGCCAGATTCGTGATCTCTCTGTACGGCACCCCGTGGCGTATGGCCTGGTTCGACGTCAGGTCCACTTCTGATGCCAGGCGGGACAGGTAGTCCAGGTAGCGCTGACCGCTGAGCTCCAGTTCGCTTTGCACCCGTTTTGCCACCCTCCCCGACACACTGGCCAATTCCTCAACGACGGTGTCGTCGACCACGTAGATGAAGGTGATACGAGCCTTGTGCAGGGCGGTCAATTGCACAGCCAGCCTGCCGGCCGTCACTGAGGACTGGGAACCGTCGGTGGGGGCCAGGATGTGATGAAAGAGCGCCTGTATCTCTGCCATTTGTTACCTCCGTGCGCTAGCCAGACTCACCTGACCTCGGCCCGCCGCCGGTGTCCCGATAGGTGGGTGATTTCCCACCGGCGATATCGCGGGTAGGTTGCTCGTATTGACGCGTGGCTGGCCCGACGGTCGGCCGGGCCGTCTTGGTCTTGAGCCGCTTGAGGCGAAATATCTCCTCACGTTCGCGCTCCTCGAGCGCGCTCTCGATGAAAGCAACGGTCTCCTCGTACTCAGGGATGAAGATATGTTGTAAGGCATTGACCCGTCGTTGCGTCTTGCGCAGCTCCGCGGCCAATCGCCACACCGTCGTCACCAACTCGGAGAGCTCGGGGATGTGGCTCAGGACCTCACGGAAGGCGGCGCCCGCCTCATCCAGCGTAGCCGTAGTGTCACCCAGGCTGTAGGGCATTTCCGGCGGCCCGCCACGGGCCTCAACCAGCGGGATCGAGACGCCCATGACCCCCCGGGACTTGAGTCGAACATCCACGGTTTTGTTCACCGCCAACGCTGCCCATTCCACGTGCTCCCGGCCCATCGTTAGCTTGGCCTGCTCCAGGGCATCGTAAGCCGCGACCAGCAGCTTCCAAACTTGCTCCTGGAGCACCTCCGCGTCGTGGGCGATGTGGATGAGCTCCGTGCTCAACACCTCCCGCTTGCGGTCCAGGATTTCGAACCCCTCGCGGGCGAACTGCAATTCTTGCTTCATGCGTAGCAGGTTGCTGCGTGTGGGCGGGACGTTAATGCGCGCCATGGCCGTCCCCGTAGTATTGCTTCATCTCATCTGGACTGACGCGAGTGAGCTCCTCTTGTGGCAGCATGGAGAGCAACCGCCAACCGATGTCCAGGGTTTTCTCGATGGGCCGATTTTCCGTCGGCCCCTGGTTGACGAATTCCTGTTCGAAAGCCCGCCCGAATTTCAGGTATTGCCGGTCTACCGTCGAAAGTTCCTCTTCGCCGATCACCGAGGCCAGCGAACGCACGTCCTGGACGTGGGCGTAAGCGGCGTAGAGCTGCGCCGACAGATGACCGTGGTCGGCGCGGGTCCGCCCCTCGCCAATGCCGTCCTTCATCAGCCGCGACAGGCTGGGCAGCACCGTGATGGGCGGGTAGATGCCCTGGTGCGTGAGGTCACGGCCGAGCGCAATCTGGCCCTCGGTGATGTAGCCGGTGAGGTCGGGCACCGGGTGGGTGATGTCGTCGTTGGGCATGGTGAGAATCGGGAGCTGGGTGATGGAGCCCTCGGCGGTCTTGATGCGTCCCGTGCGCTCGTACAGGGAGGCCAGGTCGCTGTAGAGATAGCCGGGGTATCCCTTGCGGCTGGGCACCTCGCCCCGGATGTTTGAAATCTGGCGCAACGCCTCGCAATAGTTGGTCATGTCGGTCAAAATCACCAGCACGTGCATTTGGCGCTCGAAAGCCAGGTACTCGGCCAGGGTGAGCGCGGCACGGGGCGTCACCAGGCGCTCCACCGGCGGGTCGTCGGCCAGGTTGAGGAACATGGCCACGCGGGTCAGCGCTCCGCTTCCGGCAAAGGAGTCGCGGAAGGTTGCCGCCACGTCGTGCTTGACCCCCATGGCGACGAAGACAATGGCGAACTGCGCCGACTGGGATGGCAACTCGCCTGCTGGCGAACCCAGCGTAGCCTGGCGCACGATCTGGGTGGCGAGTTGGTCGTGGGGCAGCCCGGCGCCGGAGAAGAGTGGCAGTTTCTGGCCCATCACCAGAGTGTTCATGCCATCAATGACGGAGATGCCCGTCTGGATATAGTCGCGAGGATAAACGCGCGCCGTGGGGTTGATGGGTTGTCCGTTGATGTCGGCAAAGTGGTCGGCTAGCGGCTGCGGGCCGCCGTCTAGCGGCGTTCCCAGGCCGTCAAAGACGCGCCCCAGCATCTCCTCGGCCACCGGGATGTGCAGCGGCCCTCCCAGAAAACGCACGTGCGTGCCGTCAATAGAAAGGCCCGTGGTCCCGGCGAAAACCTCCACCACAGCCATGCCCTCGCCCACCTGCACCACGCGGCCACGGCGCAACCGTCCCTGCGAGTCAATGATCTCTACCACCTCGTCGTAGCCGACACTCCCTGCACCCTCTACCACCACGATCGGGCCCTCGATGCGGGCCACACCGGCGACTTCCTGGCCTCCCCGATCCAGCAACTCGCTCATTTGTACTCGGTCTCCAGTTGATCCATTTGCTCGTCTATCTCTTTTTGGATTTCGTCCAGCCTGGTCAACTCGTCGTTGGCGACGAGCGTCTTCATTCGTATCAAAGTGTTTATCACCGGCAAGTTGTGGATTACCACGACGGGCGCGCCGAAGTTGATGATGCGCTGTGCCTTTTGGTGAAAATGTAGAATCAGGGCCAGCATGCGTATCTGCTTCTGGATGGTCGAATAGGCATCCACCTCGTCCAAGGCGTTTTGCTGTAAGAACCCCTCGCGCAGCAACCGCGCCGTTTCCAGTGTCAACCGCTGCTCGTCGGGCAACGCATCCGGCCCCACGAGCTTGACGATCTGCGACAGACGGCTCTCTTCGTTCAGGATCGTCATGGCCTGGGCGCGCATGGCGTACCAGTCTTGGCCTACCTGTTCGCGCCACCAATCGGCCACATCGTCCAGGTACTCGCTGTAGCTTTCCAGCCAGTTGACCGACGGAAAGTGGCGTGCCGCGGCCAATGTCTTGTCCAATGCCCAGAAGCAGCGAATGAACCGCTTGGTGTGCTGCGTGACCGGCTCGGAAAAGTCGCCTCCTGGCGGAGAAACGGCCCCAATGACGCTGATCGAACCATATAGGCCGTTCAGCGCCTCCACGTAGCCGGCCCGCTCGTAGAACTCGGCTAGACGGGCCGCCAGGTAGGCCGGGTAGCCCTCCTCGGCGGGCATTTCTTCCAGCCGCCCCGATATCTCGCGCAGGGCCTCTGCCCAACGGGAGGTCGAGTCGGCCATCAAGGCCACGTGGTAGCCCATGTCGCGATAGTATTCGGCGATGGTGATGCCGGTGTAGATGCTGGCCTCGCGGGCGGCCACCGGCATGTTCGACGTGTTGGCGATGAGCACGGTGCGCTCCATCAGCGGCCGGCCGCTGCGGGGGTCGACCAGTTGCGGGAATTCCTGCAACACTTCGGTCATCTCGTTGCCACGTTCGCCACAGCCAATATAGACGACCACTTGCGCATCCGACCACTTGGCGATGCTATGTTGGGTCACCGTCTTGCCCGCACCAAACCCGCCGGGGATGGCGGCTGCCCCCCCCTTGGCCAGGGGGAAAAAGGTATCCAGCACCCGCTGGCCTGTGATCAACGGCTCGGTGTGCCCCTTCCGAGAGTGGTAGGGACGCGGCCGGCGCACGGGCCAACGCTGCAACATGGTCAATTCCTGTTCGCCATGTTCCGTGTGCAGGCGGGCGATGGGCTCCTCGATGGTGTACTCTCCCTCTGGCGTCACCCAGGAAAGGATCCCTTCCAGGTCCGGGGGAACCATCACCCGGTGTTCAAGGGCCTGCGTCTCCGGGACGGTGCCCAGGATCGTGCCCCCGCTTACGGCATCACCCGCCTGGACTCCGGGCGTGAAACTCCATCGGCCCTGGTGGTACAGTGGGGTCAGGTGCACGCCCCGCCCGATGAACGAACCGCTGCGTTTCTCCATCGCAGGCAAGGGGCGCTGCACACCATCGAAAATGCTACGGAGCAAGCCGGGCCCCAGTTCCACCGACAGTGGCATCCCGGTGCCGTATACCGGCGCGCCCGGCCGCATGCCCGAAGTTTCCTCGTACACCTGGATCGTAATGACGTCGGCCTCCAAACCGACAACTTCGCCCACCAGGTGCCCCTCGCCCACCTCGACCAACTCCAACATGCTTACCTGGCGCGAACCACGGGCGCGGACCACCGGCCCGTTAATCCACGTCACCGTCCCGATCTGTTGGCTCATAGTGACTCTCCCAGCAAGAGGTGGTAGATCGGGGAGCGGAGCTTCTCCTGCAATCGGCTCAAGCGGGTTTCCAGCGTGTTGTCATACTGCCGATGCCCCTCCGCCGTCTCCACGATTAACCCCGTGCCCTGCTTCAGCGGCGTCCCGAGTTGCACCTGCCCCCCCACTTCCTTTGAAATGATGGCTAGTACCTGGTCTGTTAAGAGCATCCGCGTCCGTTCATCGGCCCGGACCTGGGCTGCATCTGCCCCGAGGTGGATCAGCGCTTCTCGCAGCAGATGATGCACGACTTGATCGTAATCGGTCCCCTGTTGCACGGTGGGCAATTGCTGCCGGGCGGCCTCAAAGATGCTGTCCAGTAGCTTTTCACGGCGCTCCAACTGCAACGTTCGTGCCTTCAATTGGGTCGTGGCAATGGCCTGACCACGGATGCGCTCTGCTTCCTGGGAGGCACGCGCCAGGATCTCGGCGCGCTCGGCAGCCGCCTGCTCCTGGGCGCGTTGCCGTGTGGCATCGGCTTTCGCCTTGGCATCCGCCACGATCTGTTCAGCCTCGGCGCGGGCCTCGCTTAACACAGCGCGGGAGAGCGCCTGCATGCTTTCTTCTACCGATCTCATAGCTCAAAACCCCAGTCCATTTCCCCTGCGCTTGCAGTCACCACGGGCAGGGACGATTCATACCTTGATGCCGATCGCCCGCCGCACGATGTCGCTCAGAGAGGGCTGATCGGGACGCACACCCTCTGGCGGCGGAATCTCGACGACGAGCGGCATGGTGCTACGCAACTTGAGTTGATCCATCCGGGCTTCGATCAGCCCGGCTACGTCCTCCGTCACCAGGACAATGCCGACATCGGGGGCTGCCAGAGCCTTGTCGAGCGCCTGGTTGACCTCCGAAGCAGAGGTTGCCACCTGGCCGTGGACGCCGACCAGCGAAAATCCCAGGATGGCCTCCGGATGGCCGATGACCAGCACTTTCATCGCACCCCTACCGCTGGAGAAGCATGAACGAGATGATCAGCCCGTAGATGGCGATCCCTTCCGCCAGGCCGACAAAGATGAGGGACCGGCCGAAGGACTCTGGTTTCTCGGCAATCGCCCCCACCGCCGCTGCCCCGGTGGCACTGACGGCGATCCCTGCGCCGACGGTGGCCAGGCCGGTCGAGATCGCCGCCGCCAGCGAGGCATAGGGATCGCTCCCGGCTGCTGCGGCCTGCACCCCGGCAGCCAACGCCGCCGGAGGTGAGGCCAACCAGACGAGGCCAAAGCCCCCGGCCATCAGCCCCAGCACGACATTGAAGCCGTTTAACCCCAGCACCAGACCTCGCGTGGCGCGTCCGGGCGCGCGTCGACACTGACGCAGCAAATAGATTACGGCCGGGGCCATGGGTACCAGGCCCGCCAGAATCGCAACCAGTAGTTTTATCATCGTATCTCTCCTAAACTTTAGATTTCCACTCTGCCCTAAACAACAGCTCTCTGATCCATGCTCACAATCCGATCGAGACCCCGCCCTACTCCTTTGTGGTGGGCAACAAGCGGATCGGCTGATAGCGCATCCCCCCACCTGCGAAGAATTTGCTAAAGAACTCGTAATACTCCAGACGCATGGTCTGGATGCCGACGATCAGCCCTTCAAAGCCAATGATAAACAGATTGCCCAAAGCGACGACAATCCAGTAGCCCACGCCTCGATTGGGGCTGACCATCAGGGCTAGGATAAAGACCACGGCGCTCAAACCGCCGTGAGCGACGGCAAACGCACCCACACGCACGTAGGAGAGGCTGTTGCTCAAGAAGCTGATCAGGGTCTCGAACAATTCAAAGATCGTGCCGATGGCATAGGTTCCGAGTCCACCTTCTACCAGGGGCCGATGTCCTGCGATCAGGTGCGTCAACACCTCAGAGAACATCACGGCCAGGCCGGCCACGGCCGCAGGCACGACGAATACCAACGGGCGGACGGGAAATCCGACCACGAAAGCCCCGGCCGCCAGCCCGATCAGCGACCAGTAGAGCACAAACCCCGCGAAGCCGTTGTGGTCGAAGAGGAGCCGGCCCCAGTCCCTCGCCCTCCAGGCGTTGAGCATACCGAGCAAGAACCCCAGGCTGAGCAACACAACCCCTGCCCCGATGGCAACCATCAGGATCTGCATGATGTTGTCCATTGGCCGGAGCCAGAGTGCCGGCAACACGTTCTCCAGGCCAAAGATGCTACCATAGAGAAAACCAAACAGGGTTGCCACCAGGCCGCAGGCAACGATGATCATCCCCAGGCTGGCCAGGCCGCGCAGAGCCCGCACTTTCCGACTGGCCACCAGGCCGCCCAGCAGGACCAGCACCAAGCCGTGCCCTACGTCGCCGAACATGGCCCCGAAGAGGAGGGGAAATGTCAGCATGATCAGCAACGTGGGATCCACCTCCTCGTAGCGGGGTCGCGCATAAGTCGTGACCAACAGTTGGAATGCGTGCAGAATCCCTGGATTGTGCAGGGCTACCGGCACGTTCTGCTTGATGCCGCCTCGCTTGGACGGCGTGGTCTCGATGAGGATCCCGGGGGATGCCTGTGTGAGCTGCTGCGTTAGGTCGGCCACTCCGGAGGACGGCACCCAGCCCACGATCAGGCAGGTGTAACGTAGCCTGCCAAAGCGCGTTATCACATCTGCCAGCATCCGGCTCACGCGCACACGCCACAGCAGCATTTGAAGCTGCTCTTTGCGCGCCTCGTGCAACCCGGTCATGGTCGCTTTCTGCTCGGCGACATGTTGCTGGGCACGCTCGATACCTGTCTGGAGCGACTCGATGATCTCGGATGGCGTGCCCTGGTAGGCATCCGGCAGGTTCAGCGGGTTGAGGTAGGCGCTGCGGGCGCCTCGTTTCAGAATATCGGCGTTGCGTTGCGTTCCCACAAGCCAGACGACGGCTTTCCGGCTGTCTTGGCGCAGCGTCAACAGCACGGACGGGATGCGCGCCAGGCTCATCTGCAACCGCTCCACGTTGGCGACAGGGATGAGGCCCAGCATAGAGAATAGATAGCGCGGCTGGCGCAGGGCGCCGACGTCGAGCGCGATGCCTGCGAGGGGCTCCAGTTGGTGGACGTAGCTTTGCAGTTGCTCTAGCTGCTCTTGCTCGCTAGCCAACTGCTCGCTCGCCTTTTGAACCTCTTGCTCTATCTGCTCCACCAGCGGGCGGACCACCTCGACCTCGATCATGGAGGCCCGTTCGGCCGCTGGTGGCGGGCCTTCCTCCACATCCAGGGCTTGCATGGCGGCCAGGACCCGGCGTTCCAGCGCGGCGTAGGCCGTGGCTTTCCCTTGCCAGGAGTCGACAGAGGCAATCGCCATCTCCGAACTCAGGTAGCTGGCGTCTGTCTGGTGAAAAACTCCCTGACCGGCCAACACACGGGTCACAGCCAGCAGGTCCTTTTCAGGGACGATAAGCTCTGTTTCGGTCATTGATTGCGGATAGAACATACGATCTCCAAAGCTTCGCACAATCGGCTGCCCAGCCTGGCAACTGCCCAGGCGAGCCTGCGGTCCGCGCTCCTCCGCCAGGCCACGCTTTCACGGCCCGGCGAACCACAAAGACACTGGCGCGCCGTCATTTTGATGTACATCCCCTCAATAGATGGGGCTGAAACGCCTCGGCCGGCATCAGCGCTGACTTGGCCTCGGTCAGCACAGTCAAATCCTGAATCTCGAGTTCGTTCAGCACCACGTAGGCCAGCGGGATGCCAATGTGGAAGGGATAGCCGACAAAAGCCGCTCGGCACTGCTCCACGATGTGCCGTTGGAGTTCTAACTCCAGCTTTGGCAGTCCACTCTGAGGCTCCTGGAGCAGCGTGTCCATATCGGTCAGGACGGGATAGATACGCGCCACCACCTGGGCAATATCAGCCCCCGCAGCGATGGCCCGGATGCCTTCGTCCCGGACCCGGTAGCCGAAGGGCAGTGTGTAGTTGATGACCTCTTCCTCGGAAAGATGATGATACACCCGGTAGCGGATGGCCCACATCAGGTTGTTCATGTCCAGTAGCGGGCCTACGATGCGCAATGACTGCACTCGATCCTGGCTCGGCAGCCGGTTGACGCCGCTCCACAATTCGCGCCAGTAGTTCAGATCCAAGGCCACCTCCAGGGGGAAAAGGTTCTGTTCGGCGGTGTAGCGTTTCATTGCGTGAGAAAGCGTGTCGTAGTAAGGAGTTCCACGCAAGAGCTCGACCGCAGCGCCCACGTCCCCCGCTTCTACCATCGCCTGCGCTGGCAGAACCGCAACCGAACCGAGCGGGAAAAGGACGTACCGCACCCGGTCCCACGATGCACCCGTCACAATACCGCGGAGCACCGCTTTCAGGTTATCCACCTCAAAATGCCGGTAAAGGTGGGTCAGCAGCGCGCGCGTGTGCGTGGGGGCCAATCGGATCACGGTGGCGTATGCATCGGCCAGATGGCCATTCATCTGATAAACGGCTCGTCTGGGTGTCAGATTTTTGTCCTCTACCCTCATCAGGTACGGACCGTAGGCCGTGTCCTTGAGTAGCCCGATCAGGGCGCTCAAGTCCGTGGTCTCACACAGGCTGGCCCACATCTGCGGAGTGAGCATGGTGGAAACCATAGCTCGCACGTGTGCATGAATGGCCGCATATCCAGAAACACCACCGCTGGGCATAGCCCCTACTCCCTGCCGGCCACCCGATCGAGCACATAGTCTACAGCGCGATCAGAATGACTCATCGCCAGGGCCTCGATGCGACGAGCCTCCTCCTCGGCCTGGGCCAGGATATGTGCACACTCTTCCTTTGCCTGGGCGCTCGCTATCAGCCGGCGAGCTTTTTCCTGGGCGTCGGCCCGTGCCTTGTCGATGATAGCCTGAGCTTCTTGTTCGGCCTGTGTCGGCAACTGCTCTGCCTCGTGCATGGCTGCCGCGTAGATGGCATGCGCCTGCTCTTCGATCTCAAGTACCTGTTGGATGTATTTCTCGCTCAAACTACTCTCTCCCATACTGCAGTAAACAAAAGCAGCCTACCTAGACCTGCTACACCGCTCGTTGGTTGCCAATGTCACACATCATCACGTTGACCGGTTTGCTTTCTCAATTCCCCCAGGGCATTGTACGAAGCGATAGGCGCTGCGATACATGGTTCGAGGTTCTCCAGGGCTTCCAGGACTGGAACGGCCTCGTCGGCCACGCCATCCCTGATGAGACTGCGAAGCACGTGATGGGCACCATCTCGAAACCAGATAGAGTCCGAGTTGCCTTCCAATCCTCGCAGCAGCGGCACCAGAGCGTCGCGGCCCAGATTGATAAGAGCCGTGGCCGCCAGCCAACGGACTGCCGCCTTCTCATCTTCCAGGGTGCGCACCAGGGCCTGCGCGGCGCTCGCATCGGAGATCTTGCCCAGGGCTTTTGCTGCTTCCCAGCGAGCATGTTCACTCGGGGATTGAAGGGCTCTGATAACAAAGGGCACCGCTGGTCTGCCGATTTCCTCCAGTTTCTCGCGTGCGGCTTGCCGTTCCACGCCATCCGTGTTGGCCAACGCATCGACCAAGGAGGCTATTGTTTCGTCACCTGGCACTGTCGTGTTCTTGTACCCGATTCGTTCTATCATCCTCTTACCCCCTTCATAATTCCTTACCTATCTATCCACATGATAGCACAGGCCAGGTACCTTTGTCTTTTCCTGGGTCTAAAGCTCGCCTTAAGTTTTCCTTTAAGCGCAAACCCAGCCATTGCCGCCTTCCGATCCTGTCCTGAGTTGACCTGCCGTGCCTTGAAGTGGTCACAAAAGGAGCCTCCTCTTCTCGGTCTGTCCCGATGGCAGAGGCTTGCCAGACAGGCTGGGTTCTGGCATCATCGCAAGGTCCTTGGCTTCTCGGGAGGTTCAGGGATCAGCTACAGGCTCGGAGACTCAACCTGGATTTCATGTGCTTTGTCAGAACGCCAAACCTCGCTTGTCGGGAAGACCAACTCCACTTCGGCCAATTTGGGTGCTTGGTGGATTCCCACCACCTTGCCCTTCAGGTTCCTATGCTGCTCGATCCGCTGGCACAGTTGCCTTTTCGCCCGACCTGGTCCCAGGATCAAGATCTCATCTTGTGACTGCAGATGAGAGAGCACAGCCTTATAGTACTGCTGTATGCTTGGGTACTGTTGGGCATCCACGTGGTATTGGGAACAGCCCTCGCCCGGTTTATGCAGAATCGATCTATCGAATGGTTCGGCTTCAAAGGCAAGCAGGATGGCTTGATGGAAGTCGATCCAGATGGCAATGTGACGAGATGCTTCGCGCGCCATGGTCTATCCCCCTGAACGCACACTCACCAGCAACTCGATGAACACGAGGAGGGCCACAATCACATTGAGCACTTGCCGGTTTCGCAAATAGAGCGAAAGAGCCAACAACACCCGCAGGATGGGTAGCAGCGCCAGGATCACAATCCCGGCACTCATCGTTGCCAGACCCAAGGGGATCCGCGTCCCCGACTTGATCATCAGAGGCGATAGGGCAACCATGCCCGGGATCGATAGAGAAAGGCCATGAATGAGCACATCCACAAAACCGAACACCATTAACCCCAGACCGAGCAGGGAGGTCACCAAGGAGATCTTTTGCATCCTGGCTTCCAGATCGCTGTAGGGTTCTTTCATGTCCTCCTCCTTTCCACAGCTTCAGGGATTCAGTGCCCGCACCATCATCTGGATGCCCATTACGACCAGCAACCCGATCAAGCCCAGCCGAAGCCAGGCTACGCGCAGGCGTGGCAGGATGTATACTCCCAGCATTGCCCCGGCAAACACGCCCAGGGCAGTGGGGATGACCACCAGGGGATGGATGTCGCCTCGTCCATAGTAGACAAACACACTGGCAGCCGCTGTAATACCCACCATAAAGTTGCTGGTGGCGGTGGCCACACCCAGGGGCGCGCCCATGATGGCATACATCACCGGCACCTTGATGAAGCCACCACCCACACCCAGCAGGCCCGAGACCATGCCCGCCAAGGAAGAGACGGCCATGCCTGCCGGCCAGTGATGCAGGTGATAGTTCGAGTAGTAGAGGCGCTCTGGCGCGGCAGCATCCACGCGATGCCGTGCCTTGTAAAGCAAGTAGCCCGCCGTGGCAAAAACGACCACGGCAAAAAGCACACCCAGTACCTGGGCGCTCACCACTCCCGCGAGCAAGCCACCAGCCATGGCCCCGGCCGCCGTCAAGACCTCCAGTCGCAGTGCCAGCGGCACATCGGCCCCGCGCCCGCGCGGCGCGACCGCGGCCACTCCGGCCGAAGTGGCAATCACCCCCACCAGGCTGGTGCCCACCGCGATATGGATGGGCAGGTGAAAGAGGAGTGTCAGTGCTGGTACCAGGAAAATGCCACCACCCAGTCCCAACAAGGCACCTAAGATTCCCGCCACCACTCCCGTTGCGAGCAACGCTAGAGCAACCACCATAGAGTTTTCCTCTAGCCCAAGGTCAAAAAGCGATGCCACTCGGCCACATCGAGTTTCAAATCCTCGTACCGAGCCTGGAGGGCTGTATACAGCCTGGCATTTTCAATGGCCAGGGCCACCAAACCAGCAGTGGAGGACAGAAAGCGGGTAGCCACGGAGCCAAAGTGACGAGGCCGGGCTGAGTAGACCCGCATTACGCCCAACGTGCGGTCCTTGAGCCTCAAGGGCACCGCCAGCACCGATCGGATTCCCTCGCGTGCCGCCTCAGCCGGGTACTCGAAACCGGTCTCGCGCTCCACGTCATAGAGGACAACCGCGTTCCCATTGAGCACGCGCTGGTCGACTGGACTCTTTGCTAGATGGACTGGACCCTTTGCTAGGTACGCATCACCGAGCCCATAGGCTGCCACCAGATGCAGGACCTGGCGCCTGGAGTCGAGCAGGCGAATAGAAGCGGCTTTCAGCCACATCTCCTTGACGGTAGCTTCCAGGACCTGTTGCAGCATCGGCTCCAAATCGAGGGAGGCACTCAGGGCTTCGGCGATCCGGTAGAGGCTCCGGTGCAGGCGGGCCTTCTCCAGAGCCAGGGCGCCCAGGTCGGCCAGGATGTCGACGGCTACGAGGTCTTCTGGTGTGAGCTGCTCCGCGTCGTCCACATAGATCCGCAGCACGCCGATAATCTGGCTCCGCACCCGCAAGGGAGTGGCAACCATGCCCTGGAGACCTTCAGTGGCAGCGGCCTCGGGATATTGGACACCCTTGTCCTGAGCGACATCGGCGATGAGCACCGTCTTCCCATCGAGAATGCGTTGGTCCATGCCACTTTCCGCGACCCGAACGGGGCCCTTTGCCAAGTAGGCGTCGGACAACCCCCGAGCACCAGCTTGCAGCAGTTCATCCCCATCAGGGCTCACCAGGCGCAACACAGCCGCTCGCGCTCCTAACGTGACAACGGCTTGATCCAACAAAGAATCGATGATCTCGGGCTCGTGCAGAACCTCGTTCACCGCTTGGGCGATCTTTCGCAACATGTCCAAATTGGATATTGTATCTCGCATATCTTTGCCCTGACTTTCGGTTACTCCTGAAACCGGTGGCCAGCCTCCACCAAGCCCGAACATCCCGATGTCCTGGTCATTCGTGGACCTACAGCCCCTATCGGGGCTGATGGGGATCGACGGCAGCTCTACGCTCAGCAGTACAATCCTTCTGCATTCCTCCCAAATCAGAATCCTTGCTCAACCCTTGCCTCCCATTGTACAGCACAAGAGACCGGATTGTCCTTACCCTCCTATAAAGTTCTCTTTAAGTGCAAATTAAGATCGTTGCCTGGGGAGAGACTTGCCCCGCGCAAGGCTGCGGAACGAGCTGCTTTCGAAGAGTCTTCGGGGAAGCATCTGGAGGTTCATGGCGCCCCAGACGCCAGTGGGATCATGGCAGTTACCACCGTCGCTGAGAAGAAGACGGTTGGAAGTGAACCGTCCGCCGCTCCAACCCGAAGCAAGGGACACGCCTGGATCGTAGAAAAACCAAGCTATGGAGAGGCTCAACTGGAGCTATGTATATCACCATTGAGCTTGTTCAGGTGAAAACGACAGAATCGAAACCCCCGAAAGGATTGGGTTCGTAGCCGTCGGCGTGGTCGTCGTCCATCCACTCCTTGCCATCCACCAGGTAGCGAAAACGATAGGAGCTATTTGCTTCCAAAACTAGAGAGATGTGCCACTCCCCGTCATCACGGGTACGTCGCAAGGGATGGCTGTGCGCATCCCAGTCGTTGAATTCGCCTACCAAGGCGATTGAATCAGCCCAGATGTAGTGCGAGACACGGAAGATAATCCGCACGTAACCATTCTCAAGCGGTTCTTTTTCCAACATCGCGATCGTCTTCCCAGCGCATCAGGCACGCACGGCCTCAAGGAGCGATCTGTATCGACACATATCGTCAAAAAGATTCAGACCGGAAACGCTTTCCTCGAGAAGCAGGCCCATGGATCCCGGGAGGACCTGCTCCTCACAGCTTCCCGGATGCTGCTCGAACGTGCCCGAAAGGTATCTGATATGCAGAGGCAGGTGACCGGCTGAAGCCAGCCAACTTCTCCCCTGCAATCAGGCCCTGGCCACTTCCGTGGGCAGGGCACAGAACCACCGCTTGGGATGCCACCATGGCGCCTGATAGTAGAAGCGGGTTGCCCTGGAGAAGGGATCATGTTCCGTGTCCAGGTATGGGCATTGGGCACACTTGGCTGGAATGCTTTGCTCCAACGCGGCTGTACGCTCGATGTACTCAGTCATTTTGTCCCCCTTTATGCAGTCACGACTAGCCAGACCGTGCAGCCAGGGTCACCGACACTTCGACCTGGTCTCCATCACGCAGAAGCGTGAGCACGACCTCCTGGCCTGCTTCGGCCTGCTGCAAGAAGACACTCAGATCCTCAAAGCTGGCTATCGTCTGGCCATCTATAGCGACGATCACATCACTGCCGATCAGCAACTGCTGGCCGTTGATGGTGACCGGTTGGAAGCTGCCCCGCAGCCCTGACGCCTATTTCCGCCGGGCCGGCTTACTCTGCCCTCCGTGGACCGCTGGCGGGGCCGGCACCTCCTGAATTTCGTGCCTCGCTTCTTCCACCTGTACCTGAAAGACCTTCAGGTCTGGGGGCACCGCATCGCCAAAGATCGGCGGCAGCAACCCGGACGTTGGATGGGACAGCCAGTGCCTGACGCGCTGCAGCCAACTGGACCTCTTGGGCTTGTGTGTCATCCGTGTATGCGTCATCTTCTTCCTCCGCTTAAATGATGGGGATAGGGTTCATGGATCCGGACCGACTTCCACACCAACGGTGATATCAAGGATATGCTATTTGGAGTTCCCTGGCATTTGCGATTGGGATCGATTCCTGTCCTCAAAGCAACAAGCCAAAGAGGACATAGGTCAGGAATACACCCATAGCAAAGGCTGCCAGGGTCAACAACCCAAGGAGCAAACCGTCGCTGGTTCCGGGCAAGTTGCCCTCGGTCGGGCTGTGGCGAAGTCGTAGGAGTCCCACGGCCACCAGACCCAGCAGGAAGCCGACCAAAATGCTGACTACGAGTGGTATCGTGCCAAAGAACTTCATGACCCTCTCCCTAACGCAATGCATCCCCTTTCGCAACAACAGAGAGCAGAGGTTCGGCGTAGCACGGTTATCTAACCGCCGCTATTGAACCGTGATGGGCAGCAACATGCCGGCTTCATAGTGCCCGGATACGTGACAGGCAAACTCAAAGTCGCCTGTCTGCGTGAATGTGAACTCCCGGGTCACGATTGTTCCCGGCGGCAACTCGGCCTCGCCCACCTAGATAAGCGCCTGACTCTCATCGGTCTCGCCACGGGGCATAATCGACCAGTCATGAGCGATCGTGCCCTCGTTCTTGATCACGAAGCGGTACGCCGTATCGGTGTCAAATGTGGTCTGAGGTGCTTCGATCTTGAATTCAGATAGTGTGATCTGGACTTCGATGGGACTGCCGCTGGCTTGACCGCCCGCAGAGGTACATGCTCCCACCAGGAGCGCGATCGCCAACATGGCGATGATGCCCAAGACCGCGCGACGCAAGGTTGTGTACTGCATGAGATCCCTCCTCACATGCTCGGCGCCGACAGCGTTCCCGGCGCCTCTAGGATTATCATGCATAGTATATCACTTCTGGAGAGCCATTGTCTTTAAGCTAACGTGAGGTTCATTTTAAGCTCGTCTTAAGCTATGCGAATTCAGAGGAAGGGGGCATAACATGGAGTGTGCTGTGCCGGAAAGGCCATCCCTGGCACGCTAAAGCAAGGAGCAGGTTAAAAGGAGTGAATTGGTGGCTAGGACTCCCGGGAATGGAGAGGGAGCCACACGGTGAAGCGACTTCCCAGGCCCGGCGTACTGCTCAGCTCCAGCCTGCCGCCGTGAGCGGCGACCAGGGCGTAGGCGATGTTGAGGCCCAGCCCCATGCCCTGTGGGAAGCGACGGCCAGGCTGGCTGCGGTAGAAAGGGGCAAAGATGCGCGCCTGTTCCTCGGGTGCTATGCCCGGACCCGTATCGCTGACGCGGATCCAGGCTTCCTCCCCCTCGACACCGGCGTCGAGCGATACCGTACCTTTCGGCGGCGTGTACTTGATGGCGTTGCTGAGCAGGTTGCCCAGAACTTGGGCCAACCGATCCGAGTCCACGTCCACACTTGGCAGATCGGGGGCAATGGTTGCCTTCCACTCTAGGCCTTTGGCCTGGGCAGATTCTCGCCAGGGAGGCAAGGTCCGGGCCAACCACTCGCTTAGAGCCGTAGGCTGCCGATTCAGTTCCAACGTGCCCAACACCTGATCGTGAAGCCCGGATAGGTCATGCAGCAGGCGCCCGAGGTGTTCCACTTCCGCGTCCATGCCCGCCAACAGCTCTTGCCGCAGAGCCGGGTCCTCGCCAGACTTTCCCAGCAAGGCCTGCGTGGCTGAGCGAAAGGCTCCCAAGGGGCGCCCTAGCTCATGCACTAGATTGGACAAGAGCTGGCGCCGTGCCTGTTCCAAGGAGAGGAGGCGTTGCACCAGGACATTCATAGAATGAAGGAGATTCTGGATCTCTTTGGGACCCCTTTCCGGCAGGGGTGCCAGTTGCTCGCCGCTGGCCAGTTGGCGTGCTGCTTGGGTCACATCCCGCAGGGGGCGCTCCAGGTTCAGCGCTAGCACCCAACCCACTACGCTACCCAAAAGAAGACCTGCCAGCAGAATCCCACCGACAAGATAGCGTTGGCGTAGGAACTGTTCGTAGACATTGGTCAAGCGGTGGCTCAAGCGGACGACTCCGGCGATCTGCATCTCTTGATCCATGATGGGCACCAGCACATCCACGATCTCCTGCTGCATCTGCTGGCTATAGACGGTGCGCACACTCGTGTCTCCGGCCAGGGCGGTGGCCCAGCCATCCAGTTCGATGGTTTGACCCAGACGCTCTGCATCGGTGGGTTCGGTGGAAGCAAGCAAGTTGCCCTGGGCGTCCAGGAGCATAACCCGCGTGCCCACATCCGTCCCCACTTCAGCCACGAACGCCTGAGCCTGCTCGAGATCGTTCCAAATCTCAGGCCGGCTAACGGCAATCTTGGCCGCCAGCAGGGCCTGTCCCTCCAACCCTTGGGACAGCACATCTAGCAACACCCGGGTTTCCAGCACATAAATGAGCGCAATGCCCATCACCGGAATAATGACGGCTAGGGGCAGCACGTGGCTGAGCACAAAGCGCGAGCGCAAGGTTCGCAGCATCACCCCCCCACAGGCTCCAACTTGTAGCCCACGCCTCGTACGGTAACGATGCGCCGTGGGTCCTGGGCATCCTCCTCCAGTCGTTCCCGCAGCCAGTGGATGTGCACATAGACGACCTGCGGTTGGCCGACGTACTCTTCTCCCCACACACGGTTCAGGAGATCATCCACCGACAGGACGTGACCAGCATTTTCAACCAACGCCTGCAGAAGATCGAATTCGAGAGGGGTCAGCTCGACGGGCTGCCCCGCGACAGTGACGCTGTGAGCGGCAGTGTCGAGCACCAGGTCACCTACAACCAAAGGAGCTTCCTCTTTCTCGACCGGGAGTGGCGCTTCAGTTCGTGCAAAACGTCGCAGGACGGTCTTGATGCGGGCCAGGAGCACGTCCTTGTCGAAGGGCTTGGTGATATAGTCGTCGGCCCCTAGTTGCAGTCCAAGCACCTCATCCAACTCTCGCCGGCGCGCGGTGAGAAAGATGACCGGGACCCCGATGCGAGATTGAAATTGACGCAAGGCATCGAGACCGTCCATGCCGGGCAGGCCGATGTCCAGGAGGACCAGGTCAGGGCGATCGCGCGTCGCCAGGACCAGGGCATCCTCAGCAGTGGCGGAAGCGCTGGCCCGATAACCCGCTTCCTCCAGGTTCAGGACCAGGCTGCGGCGCAATAGCGCATCGTCATCTACCAACAAGATGTGAGCAGAAGGCATTTGTCCCCTCCTTGGCCAAGACAAGCATTGCCGCAGGAAACCAGGACGATTCCCTTCATATCAGATTCTACCCGATCTAGCGGGCAATGGCAAACGTAGTACCCGCTGTCAATCTCCCGCTGGCTTGCGAGGCATCGGCCTACTCTTCGCTGGCGTCCTCGTGCCAGCGCTGGACCGGGATGGTGGGCAAGTTGGCTACCTCGGCCTTGCTCAGGGTCAGATAGACCCGATCCTCGTCGATCTGCCCAATCTCCGAAACAGGGATGAGCACGTCCTTTTGCCCCCATAGGTGCCCCTCGCGAAGCACCAGGTGGGTGATGTGTTCGGTCTCCCGGTCGACCAGGAATTCATCCACCCGCCCGACATCGCCATCCGTGGCCCGGACGTGGCTGCCGCGGCGCACCGCCAGCTCGCCCGGTGGCACCCGCTCGTGCTCCACCGGGACCAATTCGTCGCCAGGCAGGACGTAAGGCCACATCCGGTACTCGTCCAGTTCGTAGGCCTCGTAAGGGAATCCGCCGGGCAGGAACGCGGTCTCGATAAAGGATTCAAGCTTGTGCAGTTCCTGCCGGCTGCAGGCCAGGTGAATCTGGTCCGGACTGGTCTCGGCCACCACCCCTACGGGCACCAAGCGCTCCAGCCGGGGAATGGTGTTCTCTTTGACGACGACGTGGGTCACCTGGCGGGTGACTGGATTTAGCACAACGTACGTGGAACGGCCTCCAAGGCCGTCTGTACACTGTACATCAGCATCTATGGGAATATCCATCATTCTCCCTCTTTTCGACTTGAGCCCCCAGCCAGGGGTCTCTTCCTCTCAGACCTTCTCCAGGAATCGCTTGACGTGATATTCCCACTCGCGGCTTTCGACCTCTACGCGCGATCCGTTCCCATTCTTGCCTTCTGCAGCATGAACAAAGACGTACCCACCGCCTCCCTCCAGGCGGACACAGCACTCAGCACGCTCTGTCACTTCCAAAGCCAAGCCGCCGGGGCCAAAGAATGCAACTGCCTCATCTGCGGCTTCCGATGGGGTCAAACTGCTCGATTTTTCCATCCGTATGATTAGACCGTCTCCTTATCGCAATCCTGATGTGATCCGTCAGTTGTCCAGGGATATCTGTCCAGTCAACCGTTTCTGCACCTCAGATAAGCATTCTTCTGCCGCAAAGACCGTCACCAGGTCCTCGGGCTGCAACAGGGTGTTGCCATGGGCGATGTACAGCTTGCGGCCTCGCCGCACCGAGACGATCAGGCAATCGTCCCGCAGATCTATTTCACTGACCCGCCGCCCCGCTGCCGACGCGCCCGGCGGGACGCTGATGTGGGCAAAGGCGGTGCCATCCAGCTTGCCCAGGCGCAACGTCTCAGCCTGGTGTTGGTGGTGTGCTCGCTTCACGATGGCGTGGTTGTAGGCGCGGACGATATCCTCCCGGCGGATCATGCCCACCAGTTGCCACGATCCCTCCTCCTGGACCACAGGCAAGCGACCCACATCCCGTGTCCCTAACCGCTTCAGTGCTTTCCACATCGGTTCGTCGGGATAGGCCACCAATAACCCCTCAGTGGTGGCAATGTCCACCACCTTTTTTCCGTCCATCACCCCGGCTGATAGGGCCTGCTCGAGATCCCGGATGCTCACCACGCCGACCAAGTCGCCATTTCCATCTACCACCGGAAAGCCGTGATGGTGGGTGCGGGCAAACGCATCCGCCAGCTCCACCAGCGGCATTTCTGGCGGGACAGCGTCTATCTCGGCGCTCATCGCTTCCCGGACAGTCACACCCTGCATCACGTCCATGTCCTGTCCCTGCTCGAGGTGGATGCCGCGCCGCGTGAGCTTGAGGGTGTAGATCGACTCGCTGCTCAGTAGGCGCGAGATGAGTGTGCTGACAACAGTTGCCAACATCAGAGGCAGGATGATGTTATAGTCGCCCGTCATCTCGAACAGGATGAGAATGGCTGTAACCGGTGCATGAGCGGCCCCGCTGAAAAAGGCAGCCATGCCCACCATCGCATAGGCACCGGCCGGTGCAGTGACAGACGGGAAAAGCTGGTGAGCACACTGGCCAAACAAGGAGCCCAGCATCGCCCCCATGAAGAGGGAAGGCGCAAAGATGCCACCCGATCCCCCCGAGCCGAGGGTCATCACCGTCGCCAGCATCTTGAGCAGGAAAAGCCCAAGGACCACCTGGATCGCCAGGCGGCCAAAGAGCACATCGCCGATGCTTTCGTAGCCCACCCCAAAGACGCGGGGGAAGCCGTCGATCTTGAAGGACAGGATGCCGATCACGCCCAGTAGCAGACCGCCGATCACCGGTTTAAGGTACTCGGGAAAGCGAAACTCATCCCACCGATCCTCGGTGAAGTAGAGCAGCCGCGTGAAAGCTACTGCCCCTACTGCGGCGAGAATGCCCAGTAGGGTATAGAGGGCCAGTTCCCAGGGACTGACCAGGGCGTATTGGGGCACGGTGAAGGCACGCGCATCTTTGTCGAAAAAGTGGGCAACGACGTCTGCGGTGACAGCGGAGATGACGACCGCGCCGAAGTAGGTAACATGTAATTGGCCCAGGATGACTTCCAGCGCAAAGACGGCACCGGCAATCGGCGCATTGAACGTGGCAGCGATACCGCCTGCTGAACCACAGGCCACCAGGTTGCGGATGCGCTCGTCGGAGAGCTTGAGCCATTGGCCAATCGTCGAACCCAGGGCCGATCCAATCTGAGCGATGGGACCTTCCCGGCCCACCGAGCCGCCGGTGCCAATGCAGATTGCGGAGGCCAGCGACTTGATGACGGCCACGCGGGGCCGGATCCGGCCGCCCCGCAGGGCCACAGCTTCCATGACCTCTGGCACACCGTGTCCCTTGGCTTCGCGGGCAAAGCGATAGATGAGTGGTCCAAAGATAGCTCCACCCAAGGCCGGAATGATAAGGAGGTGAACAGGGGCAATGCCCTGAAGGACACTGCCGAGTCGATCGTAGGCCAGGGTCTGCACCGCTGCGATAAGTCGGCGAAAGACCACAGCCCCCAGACCGGCGCCAATGCCCACAACGAGGGCCGTCAGCATGATGATGGCCGACTCGGACATTGCCTGGCGGTCTAGCCATTGTGAAAGGAGTCGTCGCCATCGCCTGCTCCAGGCACTATCCCTGAGGTGGTACAACACATCGGCCAAGGACATAATCCCGTCTACTCTCGCTCACCATGTACCAACCAGCGCCGCAGCAGGCCCACTCCACGGAGTGTAACGAGGACCAGAGCCGTCACGCCGATCGCCAACAGCACCTGGGAGAGGGCCACGCAGACGCCCAGCGCGGCGACAAACAGAAGGGAGGCGGCCGTGGTGAGCCCCTCCACGTGATCCGAGCCCTTGTGGCGCAGGATGGTGCCTGCTCCCAGAAAGCTGATGCCCGTGATCACCGCCTCGATGATGCGGATAGGATCCGAGCGCACCAACCCAGTTCCCAGGTCGACGTTGAAGCGTGTGACGGCCACATCGCTCAGGGCCACGAGAAAGGTCGCAGCCCCTGCCACAAGCATGTGCGTCCGCAAACCCGCAGGTTTATCCTTGGCTTCGCGCTCCAGCCCGATGGCAGCGCCCAAGATCATCGCCAGCGCGACGCTGACAAGAATCCGAATTTGGAGAGGTATCGCTGGAGAGATTGCATCCACCGTACTATGCTCGTAGGGTCTCGCTCTGGGATTGGTACACAGCCTTGTCTCCCTCCTTCAAGCTAGGTCGACCTTGCTCCTCGAGAGTATGATAGCACAGAGTCCCTGCTCCTGTCTTTACGTCCGATTAAAGCTGGCCTTAAGCTCGTCTTAAGTCCCAAGAGGGTGCCGCTGGAATGTCAGCACAATTCAAAGAAAGAAGCGGCGTGAGGTATAATGCTCTTGATACGGCCCCTGACGGCCAAAGAGCAGAAAGGATACTCTCACGCCATACATAGGATACCCACCAAGTCAGCAGATCAAGAAGAAAACGGAAGAGATGTTGAAGCAGGGCCTGGACAGAGAAGTGGAGATGTATGCCCGCGATTTGTCAACACGGGATATCGAGGATGCACTGGAAAAAGAGCGGGCAACCTTGCAGCCCACCTCAAGACCCGACCACTTTCCGTTGAGCAGATCGAAACCATCCAGGAGTTTGCAGCCAGAATAGGCAAGACCCTGGAAGCAATGGATGACGACTTTGATGCCAAGCGGGGGCTCATCGAAGCGTTAGAAGTTCGGGCCACAATGGTCGTAGAGGATGAACTTAAGGCGATCTATGCCCGGTGTTTGCTAGGCGAGGATTCTTTCTTGACGTCGCGCACATTCCAAGGTATAGTACAGCCACTATGACGGCGTTGCAGCACACCGGCGCAAGCAATGAAGCGGCAGCCATGGGCCAGTGGCTCCTGGCCTGGTACGAACGCCACCGGCGGGACCTGCCCTGGCGCCGCACCCGGGACCCCTATGCCATCTGGGTGGCCGAGATCATGTTGCAGCAAACCCGGGTGGAGACCGTTCTTGACTATTACGAGCACTTTCTGGCGCGGTTCCCCACTGTCGAGATCCTGGCCGCAGCGCCTTTGGACGAGGTGCTGAAGGCCTGGGAAGGGCTCGGTTATTATGCCCGGGCCCGCAACCTGCACGCTGCCGCCCGCCAGGTGGCGCACCAGATGGAAGGCCACCTACCGCACGGCCCCGAAGCGCTGATGGGCCTACCCGGTATCGGTCACTACACCGCCGCCGCCATCGCCAGCATCGCCTTCGGGCAGGAGGCAATCGCCCTGGATGGCAACCTGCGCCGCGTGTTGTGCCGCATCTTTGCCGTCGATGACGACCCCGGCCGGCCGAACACCCAGCGCCAACTGGAAAGCCTGGCGTTGGAGATGGTACCGCCGGGGCGTGCCGGCGACTTTAACCAGGCACTTATGGACCTGGGGGCCACTGTTTGCACCCCGGGCAACCCGCGCTGTCTACTCTGCCCCCTCATACACCACTGCCAGGCCCAGGTACAGGGGATCCAAAACGCGTTGCCCATCCGCGCCACGCGCAGCCACCGACCGCACCGGGACGTGACTGCGGGTGTGATATGGGACGGGAATGGCCACCTGCTGATCACCCAGCGGCCTCTCGACGGGCTCCTGGGCGGCCTCTGGGAGTTTCCCGGCGGCAAACGGCTCCCCGGCGAAGGCCTGTCCGCCTGTCTCCATCGCGAGATCGGTGAGGAGTTGGCCATCAAGATAGAGGTCGGCGAGCTGCTGATCACGGTCGAACATGCATTCACCCACTTCCAAATGACCCTGTACGCCTTTGACTGCCAG
>Ga0180437_10001033_pt1 | contig 49191 bp, 41 predicted proteins | sample SS_ome_4_FD_132410 | JGI IMG/M metagenome (GOLD analysis project Ga0180437, IMG submission 132410) | Hypersaline lake sediment archaeal communities from the Salton Sea, California, USA - SS_3_D_1 metaG | ecosystem: Environmental > Aquatic > Non-marine Saline and Alkaline > Hypersaline >... | reverse complement strand
TTCACCACAGAATTCGAGCGCTTGATAGCGAGCCCCGGCTACGCCGATTTCTCCAATGGTGTAGAGAATGAGATCTTTGCCACCGACCCAGGGTTTGAGCGCTCCTCGATAGACGACCCGTATAGACTCAGGGACGCGCAGCCAGCATTCGCCCGTGGCCATGGCCGCGGCGAGGTCGGTGGACCCCACTCCTGTGGCAAAAGCGCCGAGCGCGCCATATGTGCAGGTATGCGAATCGGCGCCGATGGCGCATTCGCCCGGCACGACGAGGCCTTTTTCCGGAAGCAGGGCGTGCTCAATACCGCATCGCCCAACGTCGAAGAAGTGCTCGACTCCTTGCTCGCGGGAGAATTGACGCATGATACTGCACTGCCGCGCGGCCTCGATATCCTTATTGGGTGTAGCGTGATCGGCGACGAGGACGACCTTGGAGGGATCGGCTAGTTTTCCGCCGATTCGATTGAATTCGTCAATCGCTAACGGCGCCGTGACGTCATTGCCGAGCATGAGATCGAGTTGGGCCATAATGAAGTGGCCGGGGTGGACTTCATCGTGCCCGGAGTGCGCCGCGAGTATTCTCTCGGTGATAGTTTGCGGCATGAAGGTTACGCCTTTCGTCTGGTTTGCTTCTTCGTGGATTTCCTCTTTGCCCTGCGCCGCCCGGCACCACCCTCGGCGCGAAAGATAGCTTTGTTGAGGGCGGCGAGATATGCCTTAGCCGAGGCTTCGATGATATCCATGCTGGACCCGCGGCCGGTGAAGATAGCGTCGGATTTGTCGCTGATGCGAACCGTCACCTCTCCCAGTGCGTTCGTGCCGCCGGTGACCGAGCTGACCGTGTAATCGACAAGTCGGTGCGGCGTTTTGATGATCTCGGCGATGGCGCGGTAGACGGAATCGACGCTGCCGACTCCGCTGGCGACGGCTTGGAAGGTCTCGCCATTGCGGCGCACGCGGACGGTGGCCGTGGGAATGGTCGTGCCGCCACTGACCACGTGAAGATAGTCGAGCGCGTAGATTTCTTGCGCGATCCGTAATTCATCGGCGACGAGGGATTCGAGCTCGTCGTCGGTCACCTCTTTTCGTTGATCTGCGAGATCGAGGAAGCGTTGATAGGTCTTGTCTAACTCGTCCGCCGAGAGGCTGTAGCTAAGCTCGGCGAGCCGGTGCTGGACAGCGTGCCGGCCCGACCGGCTGGTCAAGACAATTTGGCTCTGGTCGATGCCGACTTTCTGCGGTCGGATGATCTCAAACGTATCGCGTTGTTTGAGGACGCCATCGACGTGAATGCCGGAGGAATGGGCGAAGGCGTTGGCGCCGACAATGGCTTTATTCGGCTGAACCGGCACGCCAGTCACCTCGCGAACGAGACGACTCGTACGATAGACCTCCTTCATGACGATCCCGGTCTCGAACTTGCGTTTGAGCTCGCGCCGCGTATCGAGGATGAGCGCTACTTCCTCGAGTGCCGCGTTGCCGGCTCGCTCGCCCAAGCCGTTGATCGTGCATTCGACCTGGGTCGCGCCGTTGATGACGGCTTCGACGGAATTGGCGGTTGCGAGGCCGAGGTCGTCGTGGCAGTGCACGCTAATAACAGCTTGATCGATATTCGAGACCGTCTCTCGCAGGCGCGCGATGAGGTCGCCGAACTCCCAGGGCACGGCCCAGCCGACGGTGTCCGGGATGTTGATGATGGTGGCGCCGGCGTCGATCGTCGCCTCGACGATCTCGCACAGGTAGTCGAACTCCGTGCGGGTGGCGTCCATGGGCGAGAATTCGACCTCATCGATACCCGCGCGGGCGCGCTCCACCGAGGAAATGGCCATGCGGAGCACTTCGGATTTCGACTTCCGCACGATGCCTTCCCGATGCTGAGGAGATGTACCAACGAAAGTATGGAGTCGGACGCGCTTGCGACCGGCGAGGCACTCGATCGTTCGGTCGATATCCTCTGGTCGGCAGCGGGCCAGGCCGCACACGATGGGTCCTCTCACCTCGTCGGCGATAATCCGGACCGCTTCGAAATCTCCCGGTGAGGAATAGGGAAAACCTGCCTCAATCACGTCGACACCGAGGCGCGCAAGTTGTCGGGCCACCTTGAGTTTCTCTGGGGTGGTCATGCTGGCCCCAGGGGTCTGCTCCGCGTCCCGAAGCGTAGTGTCGAAGAGAGCGATCTTAGTTTTGTGTGTCTTCCGCTTCTTCTTGGCAGGCATAGCAGTGCGCCTCCTTCTCCGTCACATCACGGGCTACTCAGTCAACCACGGCATCATCTTGCGCAACTGCGGGCCGACGATTTCGATGGGGTGGCGAGCCTCAACGTCCCGCAGGCGGTTGAAGACCGGCCGATTCGCTTGATTCTCGAGTATCCACTCGCGTGCGAACTCCCCGGTTTGAATTTCTTCGAGAATATCCTCCATCGCCTCACGAGTTTCCAGCCCGATGATGCGTGGGCCCCGGGTCATGTCGCCGTACTCGGCGGTGTCGCTGACGCGACGGCGCATTCCCTCGATTCCGTGCGCTTGGATGAGATCGACTATGAGCTTGAGTTCATGCAGCACCTCGTAGTAGGCGCATTCCGGCTGGTATCCAGCCTCGATGAGCGTCTCGAAGCCCGCCTTGATGAGCTCGGTGACTCCACCGCATAGGACGGCCTGCTCGCCGAAAAGATCGGTTTCGGTTTCCTCTTCAAACGTCGTTTCGAGAACGCCGGCGCGCGTGGCGCCGAGGGCCTTGGCGTATGCGAGAGCAATATCGAGCGCCTTGCCCGTAGCGTCTTGCTGTATTGCGACGAGGGCGGGCACGCCGCGACCGCGCTCGAATTCATCGCGGACGAGAGCGCCCGGACCCTTAGGCGCGACCATGAAGACATCAACATTGTCCGGGGGTACGATCTGGTTGTAGTGGATGTTGAAGCCGTGCGCGAACATGAGGGCGTCGCCCTTCTTCAGGTTCGGCTCAATGGCTTCTCGGTAGACCATCGCCTGGACGTTGTCTTGGGTGAGTATGGCAATGACGTCAGCTTTCTGCGCTGCGTCGGATGCGGACGTAACATCCATTTTGTCGGCCTTAGCGTTTTTCCAGCCGGGAGTGCCTTCGATCTCGGCGACGACGACTTTGACGCCGCTGTCTCTGAGGCAGAGGGCATGCGCCCTTCCCTGGATGCCGTAGCCTACGATCGCCACTATTTTCTTCTTGATCGCTGTGATTTTCGCGTCTCGATCCCGATAAACCTTTGCCATCGCTCTCTTCTCCTTGCCTCACTCTGTTGTAGTGGAGGCTGTTTCCCCTCCCCCTCGCCAAACTCGTCGCCAGACCAAGCCAATTGCTATGCCGGCAGCGACTCCGATTCCCACGAACAGCGCTAGGTTTATAAGCAGTCCGCGAACGCTATCGAGTCCATATATCCCGATGACGCCGTTATAGAGTCGCCAGAGAGCCCAGATCGCCGGCCCGATCAGCCCGCAGAGTAACCCTAACAGAAGTCCCACGCGGAGCCGATGTCGTAACGCTCCGACTAAGACGCCGAGGATAAAGCCCACAGGCAGTGTTCCAAAGGCCAGGATACGGAGTAAATGTTCGGCCTGTTCGATGGTGACGATTTCTTCCATGGCGCCCTCGTGCGTTTGCTAGGCTGTACGGACTCCTCGCGAGAGGACGATGCGCCCGGTGCGCATCATCTCACGGATGCCGAACTTCTCAAGCAGCCCCGCGAGGGCGTCGATCTTGTCCGCCTGGCCGGTGACCTCGATGGTGAACGTCTTCTCCGAAACATCGATGATATTCGCCCGAAAAATGTTAACGATCTGCATGATCTCGCCGCGCAGGTTTGGCTCCGCATCCACCTTGATCAGAGCGAGTTCCCGGTTTACGACGGCCTCCTCCTGATGGTCGAGCACCCGGATTACATCCATCAGCTTATAGAGCTGTTTCGTAATCTGCTCGAGTATCTGGTCGGCTCCATCGACGACGATCGTCATACGCGAAACGCCGGGATCCTGTGTGGTGCTGACGGCAAGGCTGTCGATGTTGAAACCCCGTCGGGCGAAGAGCCCGGCCGTCCGGGCGAGAACTCCAGGTTTGTTATTCACGAGCACCGAGATTGTGTGTTTCATGGTTCTTTTCCCTCGCCTCAATCCACAAGCATGTCGTCCACGGTGCCGCCGGCGGGCACCATGGGCATTACATTCTCCCCGCGATCGATGAGGAAGTCGATCAGGCAGGGCCGATCTTTCACAGACATGGCCTTCTTGATGGCGCCGGCCACCTCCGATTCTTTGGTCACCCGAATTCCGACCGCGCCGTAGGCTTCCGCCAGCTTCACGAAGTCAGGCGTTCCCACAGCAATATCCGTATGGGAGAGGCGATCTTTGAAGAACAGAGTCTGCCACTGGCGCACCATCCCAAGGTACCCGTTGTTCAGCACGGCGATCTTCACTGGCAACTTCTCCTTGACACAGGTGGCCATTTCCTGGATGTTCATCTGAATGCTGCCGTCGCCGGCAATATCCCACACGACGTCTTTGGGGCACGCCACCTGCGCGCCCATGGCGGCGGGAAAACCGTAGCCCATCGTTCCCAGCCCGCCGGAACTGAGGAATTGACGGGTACGCTTACACGGATACCATTGCGCAGCCCACATCTGGTTCTGGCCCACCTCGGTCACGATGACGGCGTTCCCCTTCGTCGCTTTGTGGATCTCCTTGATGATGAACTGCGGCTTTAATCCATCGCCCTTCCAACCCATGGGATATTGTTGCTTCCACCCGTCGACTGTCTTTCGCCAGTCAGGATGGCTCGTTCGCGAGGCCTTATTGACTAACAAACCGAGCACCTTCTTGACATCACCGACAATCGGCAGCACCGGAACGACGTTCTTTCCGATCTCGGCTGGATCGATATCGATGTGGATGAACTTGGCGTTGCGCGCGAACATGTCGAGCTTGCCGGTGACGCGGTCGTCAAACCGAGTCCCCACCGCGATGATTACATCAGCCTCGTGGAGAGCGTAGTTCGCGTAGGCGGTACCGTGCATGCCCGGCATCCCCAGATAAAGTGCGTGATCCTCGGGGAATCCACCCTTGCCGAGAAGCGTCATGGTAACGGGCGCGTCGACGCGCTCAGCGAGGGCGAGTAGCTCCGCCTGGGCATCGGCGGTATTGACGCCGCCGCCGCCGTAGATGAGGGGGCGCTGGGCGGAGCTGAGCAGCTCCGCTGCCCGCTGGATCATCTTGGGATGGCCTTCCACGGTGGGGCGATAGCCCGGAAGATCGATTCTGTCTGGGTAGTGGAATTCTATCTCTGCTGTCTGCATGTCGCGAGGGAAATCGATAAGCACCGGCCCCGGTCGGCCCGATCTGGCGATGTAGAACGCTTCTTTTATCGTTCTGGCTATTTCCTGAGGGTCTGTGATCAGGTAGTTGTGTTTCGTGATCGGCATGGTGATGCCGGTGATGTCGACCTCCTGAAACGAGTCCTTGCCGATGGCGAAGGTGGGAACCTGACCGGTCACTGCTACAATCGGCACAGAATCCATATAGGCGGTAGCAATGCCGGTAACGAGATTCGTAGCCCCGGGGCCGGAGGTCGCCATACACACCCCGACTCGGCCGCTGGCGCGGGCATATCCGTCGGCGGCATGGGCAGCCCCTTGTTCGTGGCGCACGAGGATATGGCGGAGCCCTCTGCTGTCGTAGAGTGTGTCGTATATGGGCAGGAGGGACCCGCCGGGATAGCCGAAGATGACCTCGACACCCTCGCATCGCATGGCTTCGAGTAGGGCCTCGGCGCCGGTCATAAGCGTCTTCTGCACCTTTTTGCTCGCGCGAGCTTTCTTTGTGGACGTTTTTCGTTTTGTGCGACTTGATTGGGAATTATTGGTCACTTCTCCGCCTCCGACTGCACCACAGCGCCTCGCGCGGCGGAAGAAACCTGCTGCGCGTATCGCGCCAGATACCCTTTCGTGATTTTCGGCGGCAGCGGTTTCCAGTCTTTTCGCCGCTTCGCCAGTTCGTCATCGGAAACTTTTAGTTCGATTTCCCTCTGGGCAACATCGATATAAATCTCGTCGCCTTCTCTCACTAGACCGATCGGGCCACCCACGGCGGCCTCGGGACATACATGGCCCACCGACAGTCCGATGGTTGCGCCCGAGAATCGGCCGTCGGTGATAAGTGCAACAGACTCATTGAGTCCTGCAGCATATATTTGAGATGTGGGATAGAGCATTTCCCTCATCCCCGGTCCGCCACGAGGGCCTTCGTATTGGATTACCACGACATCGCCGGCCTGTATCTTTCCCTCCATGATTGCCTGTGTCGCGTCTTCTTCCCGCGTGAATACGCGGGCGCGGCCGGTGAACGTCATCATTCCCGGAGCGACGGCCGACGATTTTACCACGCCGCCTTCGGGAGCGAGGTTGCCCTTCAGGATCGCAATGCCGCCTTCCTTGTGATACGGATTGTCGACAGGTCGAATCACATCCCCGTCCAGAATTTTGGCATCGCCTGCGATCAACTCCGCGGATATGCCTGAAACAGTCGGCGACGGCTCAATCGATTCTCTAAGGGCGTGCATAACTGCCGCGACCCCTCCTGCTCGGTCGAGGTCTTCCATGGCGTGTTCCGCCGTCGGGCCGGGCAGAATGTTCGTGATGTGCGGGGTGACCCGCGAAATTTCGTCGAACCAGTCGATCGGGAAATCGATTCCCGCTTCGTGGGCAATGGCCGGCAAATGAAGTACGGTGTTGCTCGATCCGCCTAAGGCGTTGTCCACACGAATGGCATTTCGAAATGCAGCCTCTGTCATGATCTGCCGCGGACGAATGTCCTGGTTGACCAAGTCGAGGATCCTCATGCCACTGGCATACGCTATACGACGCTTCTCAGCCGAGACCGCGAGGGCCGTGCCGGAGCCGGGCAAGGACATCCCCAGCGCCTCGGTCAGGCACGCCATCGTGTTCGCCGTATAGAGCCCTTGGCAGGATCCAATGCCGGGGCAAGCGGCCTGCTCGAGCATGTCGAGTTGCTCGTCGGTGAGCATGCCAGCCTTGTGCCACCCAGCGCCGTAGTATCCATCGCCGTAGATGGTGTGGCCGGTGGCAAGTCGCTCGGCCGCTTTGGCCATCTCCGGCTTTCCGGACTCGCGGAATCGCTCGGCAACGGCGAGCAATTCGTCGCTGATGCAGGCGCACTGGCCGGCCATCATAGGGCCGGCGGTAACGACAATCGATGGAATATCGACGCGTCCGGCGGCCATGAGCATGCCGGGGGTAATCTTGTCGCAGTTGGTGAGGAGCACGACTCCATCGAATTGATGGGCCTCGAGCATTGACTCCACGGAGTCGGCAATCAGCTCTCTGGAGGGCAATGAGTAGTGCATGCCTCCGTGTCCCATAGCGAGGCCGTCGCAGATTCCGGGAACGCCGAAAAAGAAGGTGGCGCCACCGGCGGCGAAGACGCCGCGCTCGATGTGTCGTTCGAGATCGCGCATGCCGACGTGTCCAGGAACGATGTCGTTCCAGCCCGTGACGACACCGATGAACGGTCGGTCGAATGTCTCTTTGTGTAGGCCGGACCCGTACAACAGGGCGCGGTGCGGCGCCCGCGTGGGGCCTTTCTTAATCACGTCGCTGCGCATTATGGCTCCTCTCTCCATCATCCTTGAGGTGCTAGACGGTTCTAGCCTGACATACGAAAAAACCTCTCGTCCTCTTGGGACGAGAGGTCCATAATCTCTCGCTGTACCACCCAAGTTGGACGTGACTTTAGCGCATAGAGCGCTGTGCCGCGTCCCACTCGACTGCGCTGTAACGGGCGCCCCCCGGCTCGATCTACTGGATGCGTTCGATCGGGCAGCTCCGGGGCGAGCTTCAGCGGCTTCGAGGGCGCCGGCTTTCAGCTCTTCACCGGCTCTCTGGTGGCCCGAAGTTACGCTTACTACTCCCCTTCAACGCCATTGCAGGTCAGGCTTCGGGCGGATTATATCAGACCGGAGAAAGTAGCGTCAACCCCTTGGCGCGCTTTATTCTTTATTGGAATGGCTGAACGCCGGTGGTTCCGGCGCGATCGTTATATCAGCTAGCGGCGGCTTCCGGTCAATCGTCTGGCGCCGCGTCGGAGAAGGCCACCCTTTTTCGGTTTTGCCGCGCTCTCTTCCGGCGGCTTCGGTTCAGCGGGCGGCTTCTCTTTGACGGGTGGTTTCCGTCTCCCGTGTCGAGGTCGAGGGGGAGCAGGCTCGCCTTTGGTCTTCTGCTCCGTCTGCGATGGCTGTTCTTCTTTATGCGGAGCCTTCTTCTTGGGTTTTCGTCTTGGGCGTCGGCGCTTGCGTTTCGCCTTGCCCGGTTCTTCCTCGGTCGGTTCGACTTTCCGCGCAGGCGGCTTCGCGCCTTTCAGGTGCCCTCGTGCGAAGGAGCGTCCGACCTCGTCGAGCACGACTGAGGCTCCCTCTTGGGCGCGAGGAACGCCTTCCACCAATATGCGACATCCATCCGTCCATCCGTAGACGTCTTGTTCTTCTCCAGGCTCCGGCGGATCAACGTGCTGCAATCTTATCTCTTGACCCTTTTTGAGGATGGATACGAACTTATTTGCCTCGGAGCGGGTGGTCGGCACCACTTCGTTCTCTTCGATTGCGCGTTCGTGGTCAGCTCGGATGTAGACGTGGCCTGCGCAACGCTTTTCGAGGTTTTCGGCGCGTCTCCCACATTCTCCAACGAGAATGCTCGCAACGCTGGCGGAGGCTCTGATGACCAGGGCAGTCGGCTTTTCCTCCGATGCCAACCGGCAGGCATCGCGCTCGAGCTTGAGTGCGACGGTAATCGGCCGACGGACTCGCCCAAGTCCTGCGCAATGGGGGCAGGTTTCCGTGAGGATACCCATAAGGCTTTCGCCTCGGCGTTTCCTCGTCATCTCCACGAGGCCGAGCGGGCTGAGATGGAGAATCTTCGTCCTCTGGCGGTCGCGTTTGAGGGCGGATTCGAGTGCCTTCATGACTCGATCGCGGTTGCGTTTTCGCTCCATGTCGATGAAGTCGATGACGATGATGCCGCCGAGGTCCCGCAGCCGAAGCTGACGTCCTATTTCCTCCGCCGCCTCGACGTTCGTTCGAAAGATGGTGTCTTCGAGCCCCTTCGATCCGGTGTACCTGCCTGTATTGACATCGATAGCTGTGAAGGCTTCGGCCTGGTCGATACTGATGTAGCCACCGACGCCGAGCCAAACCTTGCGCCTGAGTAGCCGATCGATTTCATCCTCGATGCCGGATTTTTGGAATACCGGGAGTCGGCCGCGATAGAGTTTGATGCGTGCTCGAAGCTTTGGCGCTATGAGCTTCACAAGCTCCACTGAATTGTCGTAGACACCCTTATCATCGATGACGAGGCGATGGACATCATCGGTGAAGACGTCGCGGATGACTTGATAGATGAGCGTCAGATCTTGATGAAGAAGCGCCGGTGCTTTCGCTTTCTCCGCCTTCTTCATTACGCGATCGCGCAGGTCGAGGAGCACCTTGAGGTCGGCCTCGAGATCTTTCCGATTGTGCCCCTCTGCTTCTGTTCGAATGATGAGCCCTGAATCCCGAGGGCGAATGCGCTCTCCAATCTTCCGCAGACGATCGCGTTCTTTACGATCCTCGATCTTGCGGGAGACACCGACCTGGTTGCCATGCGATAGCAACAGCACCACATACCGCCCGGGAAAGGCGAGACGAGTGCTGGCACGCGCCCCTTTTCCCGCAACCGGCGCTCGCACGATCTGAACGACGACTTCTTGCTTCTCTTTCAGCCGTTGACTGATACCTGCAGAGCGCGGGGCCGGTGTGACGGTGACGCCATTGCGGCTCACGAATCCTACGTCATCGGCGCACAGGAAAACATTGCGATCGATGCCGATATCGGCGAAGGCGGCGTCCATGCCCGGAAGAACACTGACGACGCGGGCTTTGTAGATGCTTCCGACGATGCGGGGCTCGCGCTCGACGTGGAGTTCAGAGAGATAACCGTCTTCGAGAATAGCGACCCGCGATTCAAGATCGTCGGAGTTGACTATGATTTCTTTTTTCATGCTTCCTAACTTCTTCCTCGCCCGCTGCGGGAACGCGACCAACGGCGCCACATCCCCGGTTTCTTCGATGCAACTTCCACTTCCGCATAGACGCCCGATCGGTGATAGCGGACTACGGCGTCATCGTCCGTGAGCCCGAGGAGTTGCACGATCTCTTGTGGCCGCGCTCCTCCATGGCTGCCGGTGCACAGCCTCGCGCGCAAGATCACTTCCTTGGCTTCGGTTTTCGCAACTTCGACTCCTAAAATGAATGGGCGCAAGTCAACGGTGCGCTCCGGCCTCTCTCCGCCCCGCTGCACTATGACTTCCTCGGATGAGAGGAGCTTTCTTACGCGCTCATCGAGGTCGGGCGGCGCGGCCAAGCCGCCGATAGCAATATAGTACTCGGCAATGTCTATATCGCCAAAGGTCTCTTTCCTACGGTGGGGCGGCAATGACCAAATTTCTACGATCTCCAAGCCGGGAGGGAGCTGTCGATTCAGACGCTCCTTGATCTCTTCGGGATCGACGGGCTCGGCGAGGTGCATAGCCATCAATTCGGCATCTCCGGTGGCGCCCACCGGCAATGGGGGGCCGAAACTGAGCTTGGGGTGAGGGTTATGTCCTTGTGTGAGTTGAATTGGGATTTCGGCTCGCCGTATCGCCCGCTCTAAAGTGCGTTTAAGATCGAGGTGCGATATCCATCGCACTTCATTTCCTTTTCGATACCTGAGAACAAGCTGTGACACGATCAGTCTGACTCCCCATCGAAGGCGCGCTCTGCCTCGGCGCGCAGAGCGGCCCGGCCCACGCCGCAGGAAATATGGTCCCAGACGAGCGGATCGTCGTACTCGAGGTTGGCGTTGGCGTAATCGTCTATGGCCAATTCATTCTCACGGAACGCTTTTTCCCAGCGGTCGAAGGAGAATTGTTCGCTCCATGAATCGAACTTCGCTCCGTATTGCCAGGCAGTCTCGATGACGCGCCCAATACGTCGGTCCCCTCGGCAGATTGCGGCTTCCAGCGCACTTGCATCGGGGTCTGACCAGGAGAGCTTGATCGCTCGACTGCGCAGTGCGTCTTGCAGGATTCGATGTTTCCGTTTGAGCTCTTCGCGCGCGTCTTGGGCCGTCCACTGGAACGGTGTGTAGGGTTTCGGCACGAAGTTCGCAACGCTGACGGCAATCTGGAGCCTTCCTTTATTGGACCCAAGCGCACCGCGACCGAATCTGAGGAGTCGGTGAATAAGATCGCCGATGGCCTTGACATCTTCGTCAGTCTCGGTGGGAAGGCCGATCATGAAGTAGAGTTTTATTCTCGTCCAGCCGGAGGCGAAGGCGGCGTCCGCCGCGGCGAAGAGATCGTCCTCTTTTAGCTGCTTACGAATGACTCGTCGCAGTCGCTCGGTGCCCGCCTCCGGGGCAAAAGTGAGTCCGGTCTTTCTGACGCGTTGGATGGTATTGGCCAGCGAAACGGAAAAGGCATCTGCTCGCAGAGATGGGAGCGCTACCCCGATACCGCGACAGCCGAAGCGGTCGACGAGTTCGCTTGTCAGGTTTTCTATCTCGCTGTGATCGACGCTGGTGAACGCCAACAAGGATATTTCGTCGTGGCCCGTTGCGGCGACGGCCTGCTCCGCTTGCCGGAGCAGGGTCTCTAATTTCCGTTGTCGCCTTGGTCGATAGACGGCCCCGGCCTGGCAGAACCGACATCCGCGGGCGCAGCCGCGCATAATCTCGAGGGTGATTCGGGAATGCACGGACTCTACGAATGGGACGATCTGCCGCGTCGGGAAGGGGGCGGCATCGAGGTTATCGACAATACGCCGTTCGATTCGTGCAGGTGCGCCATCCAGCGGTGTCAGCGTTCCACGCGGCCCCTCGCCATAGGTCGGCTTATATAATGACGGCACGTACATCCCCGAGATGGCTGCAAGCGCTTCGAGGGCCTGTGTGCGGCCGCGCGCGGTCGCCGCTTCCGCGATCTCGATGATGGCGTCTTCGGCCTCGCCGATGAAAACACCATCGAAGAATTGCGCTATGGGCTCGGGATTGACGGCGCCGGGGCCTCCACCGATGACGAGGGGATCATCATCGGTGCGGTCGATGGCTCTGACGGGTACGTTTGCGAGATCGAGTGCGTTTAGAATATTCGTGTATGTGAGTTCGTATGGAAGTGTGATGCCTATGAGGTCGAAATCGCGAAGCGGTGTGCGCGACTCGAGGCTCGCCAGGGGAATTCCGTGGAGGCGCATTTGCTCTTCCATATCGCTCCACGGAGCATAAGCGCGCTCTGCAAGGTAGTCGGGGTGGGAATTCAAGATGTGGTAGAGGATGTGGAGGCCGAGGTGGGACATACCCACCTCGTAAACATCCGGATAAACAAGCGCAACACGCGCGCGCGCTAACGCGCGATCCTTGTGAAGCGCGTTCCACTCCCCATCCGTATAGCGCGCGGGCTTCTGGACCCGCGATAACAGCACGTCGAATTCTGAATCCTTCATATCAAAAAACGCAGCAAGGGCGGCAGCGCCGCCCCTTCCACGTCACCCCAAACGCTTCAGCCCCTCGGTCGCCATTCAGGCCGCAATGGCCTCCATGATCTGATCGGGAATGTCGAAGTTGGCGTAGACCTGCTGGACGTCATCGAGATCTTCCAAGGCGTCCATGAGCCGAAGCACCTGCTGGGCTTCTTTCTCTTCGAGGGTGACCCGCGTTTGCGGCAGCATGGTGATCTCGGCGCTGTCGTAGGCGATGCCTCTTGAGTCGAGGGCTTGTTTCACCGCTTCGAGGTCGCTCGGGCCGGTGCGAATCTCATAGGAGGCGTCATCGGCCTGCATATCCTCGGCTCCACCTTCGAGCGCGATCTCGAGCACAGTGTCTTCAGATGCCCTTTCGCGCGGCACGAGAATCACGCCTTTGCGCTCGAAAAGCCAGGCCACGCTGTTGCTCTCCCCGAGATTGCCGCCGTTGCGGCTGAAGACGCTCCGCAACTCCCCGACGACGCGATTGCGGTTATCCGTCAGCACGTCCAGGAGAATCGCAACGCCTCCAGGTCCATATCCTTCGTATGTAGCCGGCTCGTAGGTTACGCCTTCAATCTCTCCGGTTCCACGCTGAATGGCACGCTTAATATTATCCTGGGGCATTCCGGCGGAACGAGCCTTATCGAGCGCGGCTCGCAGCCGCGCGTTCACCTCGGCATCGCCACCACTTTCGCGAGCGGCGGTGATGATCTCCCGGGAAAGCTTGCCGAAAATCTTGCTCTTTTGCTTATCCTGGGCCTGCTTGCGAATTTTGATGTTGTGCCATTTTGAATGACCGGACATAGGCAAAAACCTCCGAGTCCCCTTCCGTCGAAGATTCTATCGGATTCGTAGATGGTTGGCAAGCGCCGCGGGATCGCCGCACCGAGATCCCACCCTCACCTTGGTCGTTTTTACAATGGGCTAACGATAGATAGATTATGCCGGCATCAAACCTTTGGCGAACGGCATTCGTATTTTTCATACCTCTGCGGCAACCATGTCGCCGATCTCGCTAGTCGGGGGGCACTTGCCCGCGGAGAGATCTGCGATCTTGCCGCTAGAGAGGATGGCGGCGAGGGCCCTGTCGACGCGTTCGGCGGCCTCGGTGGCGCCGGCGTGATCGAGCAGCATCTGCATGGCCGCGATGGTGGCGATTGGATTCGCTTTGTTCTGGCCCGTGTATTTGGGCGCGGAGCCGTGGATTGGCTCGAACATGGATGTGCCTTTGGGATTGATGTTGCCAGAGGCGGCGACGCCCATGCCTCCTTGGATCATGGCTCCGAGGTCGGTGATGATGTCGCCGAACATATTCGTCGTGACGATGACGTCGAACCACTCGGGGTTCTTCACCATCCACATGCAGGCGGCGTCGACGTAGGCGGCGTCTTTCTGAATGTCCGGGTACTCCTCCCCTACTTCCTCGAAGACGCGCTGCCAGAGGTTGTGGCCGTAGGTCAAGACGTTGGATTTGTCGACAACGGTGACCTTTCTTTCTTTGTCGCGCTTGCGGGCGAGGTCGAAGGCGTATCGGATGATGCGCTCGGTTCCCTTGCGCGTGTAAACGGCGACCTGTGTGGCGACTTCGTCGGGGGTGCCGTAGTGGGCGAATCCCCCAGTACCGACGTACATATCCTCGGTATTTTCGCGCACGACGACGAAGTCGATTTCTTCCGGGCCTTTATTTTTGATCGGCGTCCAGACACCGGGATAGAGTTTGATCGGCCGCAGGTTGATGTATTGGTCGAGCCCGAAACGCAAGTCGAGCAGTAGCTGTCGTTCGACGAGGCCGACGGGAACATCGGGATGTCCCACCGCCCCAAGGTATATGGCGTCGAACTCGCGCAGGATTTCCAGCACGTTGCTGGGGCGAACCTCGTGCTGTTTTATCCAGCGTTCACCACCCCAGTCGAATTCGGTGGTTTCGTATTTTAGGCCGGTGGGTCCCGCGACCGCATCCAGCACCTTCAAGCCTTCTCGAATGACTTCGGGACCGATTCCATCACCTGGTATGACCGCTATCTTCAACACCGTGAGATCCTCCTGGAAAGCAAGTGATCGGGATTCTAGCATAGAAGGGGCATGCAGGGCAAAGTTGACTGTTGTAGCGTTTTTTTGGTGTTTTCATCCTTTCGGGAGACAGGTCTTCCGAAAGATCGAAAACACCCAAGGGACGGCTGAGCAAACGGAGCAACGCGCGGCTTGACACCCATGCTATAATCTGGCGTCGGGGCAGGGGAGAGGAATGCACGCGTGTGAGGGACATCCCAGCCGCAGACATCTCTGCCAAAGTTGCCGATCTCTGCATTCAGGCATGCACCGTCCTTCCGCCCGATGTCACGGCGGCCATCCATGCAGCACGCGAACGAGAGGAGTCTCCACTTGGCCGAGATATCCTCTCCCGACTCCTCGAAAACGCGGCGGCCGCCCGAGAAGACGGTGTACCCCTTTGCCAAGACACCGGCATCGCCGTCGTCTTCGTCGAGATGGGTGAAGATGTCCACATTGTCGGCGGCACCCTCAACGATGCAATCGCAGCGGGTGTGAAACAAGGCTACGAAAAGGGCTACCTGCGGAAATCAGTTGTGTATAGTCCCCTCGACCGCCGCAACACCGGCGACAATACCCCTCCCGTAATCCATGCCGAAATCACCCCCGGTGATCATCTCAAGATCGCCGTCGCCGCCAAAGGCGCGGGTTCCGAGAACATGAGCCAACTGAGGATGATGTCGCCTGCTGATGGCGTCGAGGGAGTGAAACGCTTTGTGATAGAGTCCGTCGAGAGCGCTGGGGCCTCCGCCTGTCCACCCCTCATCGTGGGCGTCGGCCTCGGCGGGAGTTTCGAGCAGTGTGCCCTTATCGCAAAAAAAAACCTCCTGCGACCTCTCGATGATTCGAATCCCGACCCTAAAGCGGCCGCACTCGAGGTCGAGCTCCTCGATCTCATCAATCAAACAGGTATAGGTCCTATGGGAATCGGCGGAAAAATTACGGCGCTCGCCGTCAAGGTCGAAACCGCCCCCTGCCATATTGCATCCCTGCCCGTTGCCGTTAACATACAGTGCCACGCAGCGCGGCACGCCGAGCACGTGTGGAAGTGACGCCATGGCGAAGCAAGACGAGGATCGAGAAGTCGTCCGCCTCACCACGCCCTTGAGCGACGATGATGTGCTCGCCCTTCGCGCCGGCCAGCCCGTAGCTATCAGCGGCGTATTCTACACCGCCCGAGACGCTGCTCACAAGCGCATGGCCGAGGCGATCGAGAACGGCGAAGACTTGCCTTTCGACCTCCGCGGACAGATCATCTACTACGTTGGGCCCACCCCGGCGCCGCCGAACCGCGTCGTCGGCGCCGCCGGACCAACGACGGCCGGACGCATGGATCGTTACACTCCGGCGCTGCTCGAGCGCGGCCTAAAAGGAATGATCGGCAAGGGATCGCGGTCCGACATGGTGAAAGAGTCTATCCAGCAATATAGAGCCGCGTACTTCGGCGGGTTGGGCGGTGCCGGGGCGTTTCTTGCGCGTCGCATCACGGCCGTGGACTTGGTCGCCTATGAAGACCTTGGAACCGAAGCCATTCGCCGTCTCGAGGTCGAAGATTTCCCTGCCATCGTCATCAACGACTGTTACGGCGGCGACGCCTATGTCGAGGCGCGCGCCCGCTGGCGGAAAACATGAAACCGAACATCGCAATCATAGATTACGGAATGGGCAACCTCCGCAGTGTCGCGAAAGCGTTCGAGCGCGTCGAGGCCAACCCGCGAATCATCGACACCCCTGATCGCGCGGACGAGTGCGGCGCCTTGATTCTGCCGGGAGTAGGGGCCTTCGGCCAGGCTATGGAGCGACTTCGGGAGACTCGCTTCGACGCACTGGTCCGGGATTGGGTGAGGGATGATCGCCCGTTTCTGGGCATTTGCCTTGGCCTCCAGCTTCTCTCCACCGAGAGCGAAGAGTTCGGACCAGTCCAGGGCATCGACATAGTTCCCGGCCGCGTCGTGCGATTCACCGGCACCCAATACGAACGATCCGGCGACCGAGCAGGCCTCAAAGTTCCACACATGGGTTGGAACACCCTCAAACTCGTCAAAGATCATCCCGTTACCGAAGGGATGCCAACCGACGCCATGGCCTACTTCGTTCACTCCTACTACTGCGTCGCCAACGATCCCAACTGGACCGCAATCACCACCGATCACGGCGTCGAATTCACCTGCGCCGTCGCCCGTGGGAATATGTTCGCCTCCCAATTCCATCCCGAGAAGAGCGGTGACGTCGGTCTCCAAATGCTCGCCAACTTCGTCGGGCTGGTGGAAAGCGCTGCCTGATGGAGATCATCCCCGCCATCGATCTTCGCGGCGGCCGCTGCGTCCGTCTACTACAGGGCGACTACGACCGAGAAACCGTCTTCAGCGATGATCCGCCCGCCATGGCGAAGCGCTGGGAGTCGCTCGGCGCGCCTCGCCTTCACGTTATCGATCTCGACGGTGCGCGGGAAGGCGCTCCGCGTAATCTCGACGTTGTTCGATCCATCTGCGATGCGATCTCGATCCCGGTCCAACTCGGCGGCGGCATAAGGGATGTTGAAACAGCCCGAAGAGCCCTCGACGCCGGCGTCGATCGAGTCATCGTCGGCAGCGCGGCCCTCGACTCTGAAGTCGCTCGGTGCTTAGTGACCGAAATCGGCCGAAAAATCGTCGCCGGCATCGACGCCCGTGACGGCCTGGTCGCCGTCCGCGGTTGGCTCGACACGACCGAAGTCCGAGCCCTCGACCTCGCAAAAAAACTCGTAGGCATTGGCTACCATTGCATTGTCTTCACCGATATCGCAACTGATGGTATGCTAAAAGGGCCGAACATTCCCGCGCTCAAGAAGATGGTCGAAGCCGTCGACGCGTCCGTGATCGCCTCCGGTGGCATGACCACAATCGACGACCTCCGCGCGGCACGCGGCGCAGGCGCCGCAGGCGCCATCGTGGGACGCGCTATCTATACTGGAGACTTGAACTTGCAGAAGGCCATCGAAGCCCTATGCTAGCAAAACGAATCATCACATGCCTCGACGTCGACCGTGGCCGCGTGGTCAAAGGCATCAAATTCGCTGACCTCCGAGACGCCGGCGATCCCGTCGAACTCGCGGCTCGTTATAACGTCGAAGGCGCGGACGAACTGACGTTCCTCGACATCACTGCCTCCGCCGAGGCTCGGCAGACCATGCTCGAAGTCGCGTCACGCACGGCCGAGGAAGTTTTCATCCCCTTCACCGTCGGCGGCGGCATTCGGACTGTAGATGACTTCCGCGCCGTCCTCAAGACGGGCGCGGACAAAGTAGCCGTCACCACCGCCGCTATCGAGAACCCCGAACTCATCCGCGATGCCGCCCAGCGTTTCGGAAGCCAATGCGTCGTCCTTTCCATGGATGTCAAACGCCGCCCCGACACCCCGCCAGACAAACCGAAGTGGCAATGTTATATCCACGGCGGCCGGACGCCCACCGACATCGACGCCCTCGACTGGGCCCGCCGCGCTGAGGACCTTGGGGCCGGCGAGTTTCTCCTGAACTCCATCGACGCCGACGGCACGATGGAGGGCTACGATGTCCTGCTCTGTCGCACTATCGCCGATGCCGTTTCTTCACCCGTCATCGCTTCCGGTGGCGCCGGCGCGCCTGAGCACATCTATGCCGCCCTCACCGAGGGGCGCGCCGAAGCGGCCCTTATTGCCAGTATCACCCATTATTCCATGCACGCCATCGCCGAGATCAAGCATTATCTGGCTGATCGCGGCGTCCAGGTGAGGCCTGTACACATTACATAACGAGAGAGTTCGCCATTATGCAAATACAAGAGGGGGGAGTAACCTGGCGGAGCATTTCGCTGGGTCTCATTCTAGCAGCGGCGCTGTGCGCGATCACACCGTACAACGATTACATCGTCGGCAATACCTACATTGCCGGGAATCACTTTCCCATTGGGGCCGTTTCCGTTCTCCTATTGCTCTCGCTCCTCAACCTTCTGCTCTTTCGTCTGCGCGGCCGCGCCATCCTCAGCACGCGAGAAACCGCCGTCGTCTACATCATTATCATGGTCACCTCCGGCATTCCGTCGTCGGGATTGCTTCGATACCTCGTTCCCTGCGGCACCGTCCCCTACTATTTTGCTTCTCCCGGCAACCAATGGGCTGATCTATTCTGGAGTCATATACCCTCCTGGATGGCCGTCAGCGACGTCAGCGCAGTCTTCTGGTTCTGGGAGGGGATTCCCGCCGACGCCGCGCTTCCGTGGCGCCCCTGGTTCACCATGATGTCCCACTGGTTCATCTTCATCGGATCTCTTTGGGTTATGATGATCTGCCTTTCCGCCCTCGTGCGGAAACAGTGGGCCGATCGTGAGCGCCTCACATTCCCCCTCGTTCAGTTCCCCGTTGAGGTCCTACGTCAAGGCGAAAACCAAGCTCCAGGCGCATTTTTCACCAATAGACTCGTCTGGATCGGGGCTTCGGTCGTCTTCGTCATTCATCTGATCAACGGACTTCACCAGCATTTCCCCGCCATACCCGCCATCCCAACCTTCTGGGACCTTACCCCATACCTCGTTGGCCGGCCCTGGGAGGCCGCGGTCCCCCTCTACGTCGGCGTCTTCTTTGCAGCCGTAGGCTTCGGCTATCTACTCTCGCTCGAGGTGGCCGCAGGCTTCTGGGCTTCGGTCCTGTTCCTCAAAGTCGAAGGCATCTTCCTGAGTATCCTCGGCTACGAAGGATCGAGCGCCTGGGGCGGCATCATCAGTCAAATCGCAGAAGGGCATCAAATGGGCGGCCTCCTCGTGATCGCCCTCGTCATCATCTGGCTGTTGCGCGGCAGCTTTGCCGATGCCTTCAGATCGGCATTCTCTCGCGCGCGCGATGTGGACGATAAGAACGAGCCCATTAGCTACCGGTATGCCGTCTTCGGTCTCCTCGCCAGCATCGTCATTGCCATCGCTTGGCTTATCGCCGGCGGCATGACCTTCGGCTACGCTCTCGGCTTCATGGCCATCTTCATCGCCATCTGCCTCGTCCTCACCAGGATCATCGCCGAAGCCGGCATGCTTATGATTCACCTCAGCTTCTGGCCGGTCAACTACCTGCTGCTCTTCGGAGGCACCAGAGCCCTCGGTCCCGCCAACCTCACCATGCTGACCTTCGTCGACTGCGCTCTGACCTTCGATCTCCGCGAATTCCTCATGCCGTCCGTGCTCAACAGCTTCCGCCTCGCCGAGATCTCCGGGGTGCGAACCCGACGCCTCGTGCCGGTGCTCGGCGTCGCACTGCTGGTTTGTCTGCTCGTCAGCATTCCAGCTTTTCTCATGACCTTCTACCATCCCGGCGCAGCTCAGATCGGGAGCCTCGAAGAAATCGTCTACCACCCCAACAACTTCTTCGAAACCCTCGCCACCCGTCTCCAGAATCCAGAGCAGCCCAGCCGCCTGCAATATGGCTCTATGGCCATAGGCGCGGTCTTTGTCGGTATCCTTTCCTGGCTCCGCCTCAACTTCGTCTGGTGGCCCATCCATCCCCTTGGGTTCGTCATGGCCACTTCCTGGGCCAGCCTCAACCTTTGGTTCTCACTCTTCCTCGGATGGTTATTCAAACTCCTCGCCATACGCTATACCGGCCTTCACGGCTACGTCCGAATTCGCCCACTCTTCCTGGGCATAATCCTGGGCGATGTCCTCGGCGCCGTGCTATGGATCATCGTCGGATGGTTCACCGGGGTCGGCATCATGGTCACAGTCAATTAGACCTCGACGACCGGAGGCCGACTCGCCTAAGCCTCAGCGAAGGTCGGCATTCACCGCTGTATAGCGGGAGCATGGGGACACCGCCGGCAGGAGCTTGAACGCTAGTCACCGTAAAGGACCAACGCCCGGCGATTGAGCGGCCATGACATACGCGAGGAGTATCACATGGACTTCGACGCATTGAAGTGGGATGACAAAGGACTAATCTCCGTTATCTTTCAGGATCACGAAACCAACGAGGTGCTGGTGCTCGGCTATATGAACCGCCAGGCTCTTCAACTCACCCTCGAAACCGGCAAAGCCCATCTCTACCGGCGATCCCGCGGCAAGATCATGATGAAAGGCGAAACCTCCGGCAACGTCCAACTCGTCAAGGAAATCCTCCTCGATTGTGACGCCGACGCGATCATTATGAAGATCGAACAAATCGGCGGCGCCGCCTGCCACGAGGGCTATCGCTCTTGCTTCTTCCGAAAACTCGAGGGCGACGAATGGAAGGTCATCGGGGAGCGCGTTTTCGATCCCAAAGAGGTCTACGGCCGATGACTACTTGGCGGCCGTGCGTCGCGATCGACGGCCCTGTTGCAGCCGGGAAAAGCACTATCGCCCGACTCGTCGCCCGCGAGCTCGGCCTGACCTACATCGACTCAGGCGCTATGTATCGCGCCCTCGCCTGGGCGGTTCGGCGCGACGATATCCAGCTAGAAGATCATAGCCGTCTCCTCAATCTGCTTCAGCAGATTGAGATCGAACTTCATCCTCGGCCGGACGGCCACAACGAAATCGTCGTCGATGGTAGAGATGTCACCGCCGACATTCGCTCCCCCGAAATCAGCCAACTCGCGTCTCGCCTTTCCGCTATCCCTGCTGTTCGCAGGTGTCTCGTTGCTCTTCAACGCGGTATGGCCCGTAGTGGGAAAGTCGTGATGGAAGGCCGCGATATCCAGACGGTGGTCATCCCCAACGCTGAAGTCAAGATATTCCTCACCGCCCCAGTCGAGGAGCGCGCCCAGCGCCGCTGGAAGGAGCTGACGGATCGCGGTCACAACGCCGACTACGACCACGTCCTCTCCGAACTCAAAACCCGCGACGAGCGGGATGCCACCCGCGAAGACTCACCCCTTCGCGCCGCTCCCGACGCTGTCCACGTCGACACCGGCGGCCTCACCATCGACCAAGTCGTCGACCGCGTCATCCAAGTGGTTCGAGACCGCTGTCCCACAGACGAGTGACCGAGCAAGGATAACCCGCATCCTCTCCGACCGCCAAACGCACCCACATCCCCTCCCTTATCAATACCCACAAATGCGAATGAGGGGGTATTGGCGTTCTGGGCGCCGCGTCAGACTCTACTCCCCCTCATGCCGATGCGGCTCGCGCCATCCGCCTGTCTGGGCCTGCGGATTGATCTGAAGACGATTGCGCACCATTCCCACGCCTTCGACTTTTTTGACAACCTCTTCGACAACCCCGCTCAAATCCCGCGATTCCACCTCGCCGTCCAAGAAAACAGCCGGTCCCACCGCCTTCACATGAAGGTGCTCCAGCCCTGCCGTTCGTTCGTCCTTCGCCAACGCCTCCTCGACTGCATGTGCAAGCTTCTGAGACTGAGGCATCTGCTATTCCTCCTCGTCGCGCCCTGAAGGTGCATCCTCCGATGGCTCCGCTCGCGCCTTCCGCTGCAATTCCGACAGTGCGTTCAGCGCTTCGAGCGGCGTCATATCGTTCAGGCTCATCTGTCGTATTTCTTCCATAACCGGATTCCGCTTGCCTGCGAACAGGGCAAGCTGGTCTGTCGAGGCCGCCCTTTGAATCCCAGAATCATTCTTCCTCGGGCCAACCGCCCCGCCGGCGACATGGCTCTGCTGCTCCAGCGACCACAGCACCTGCTTCGCCCGCTCGATTACCTCTGGCGGCATCCCGGCCAGGCGTGCCACCTGGATTCCGTAGCTTCGGTCCGTTCCGCCTGGAACGATCCGACGTAAGAAGACGACTTGGTCCCCCTGTTCCTTGACCGCTACACGGTAATTCCTCACCCGCGGCAGCGATTCCGCAAGCTCATTCAAATGATGGTAGTGCGTTGCAAACAACGCCTTGGCACCGAGTCGCGGCGAATTATGGATATACTCGGCGACCGACCACGCTATGCTCAGCCCGTCGAATGTGCTCGTCCCGCGGCCGATCTCGTCGAGGATAATGAGGCTCCGCTTCGTCGCGTGTCGAAGAATGTTCGCCGTCTCCGTCATCTCGACCATAAACGTGCTCTGGCCGGTTGCCAAGTCGTCCGAGGCCCCCACCCGGCTGAAGATGCGGTCCACGATCCCGATGGTCGCTCGCTCCGCCGGCACGAAACTGCCGATCTGCGCCATCAAGGTTATCAATGCAACCTGGCGCAGATACGTTGATTTACCCGCCATGTTCGGGCCGGTGATAATGAGCAGCTGCTCATCCGAACAATCGATGTGCGTGTCGTTCGGCACAAACCGCTCATCCCGAAGCGCCAGCTCCACTACGGGATGTCGGCCTCCCTTGATATCGATTCGGTCATCCGTCGTCATCTCCGGGCGCGCGTATCCGTTTCGGGATGCCACTTCGGCGAAGCTCGCCAACACGTCGATCCGCGCCACGACGGCGCTCGTCCGTTGGAGGCGGACCGCCTCCGCCGTCACCTTGCTGCGGAGATCCGCAAACAGCTCTTGTTCCAGCGCGAGAATCCGCTCCTCGGCGCCGAGCACCTTTGATTCGTACTCTTTCAACTCCGGAGTGATGAACCGCTCCGAGTTCCTCATCGTCTGCCGGCGCTGGTAGTCATCGGGAGCGAGATGGAGGTTCGGCCGAGTCACCTCGATGTAGTAGCCGAACACCTGGTTGAAACCAACCTTCAACGACTTGATCCCCGTTCGCTCCCGTTCCCGCTCCTGCAAGTGCGCAATCCACTCCTTCCCCTTCGTGCGGACATCCCTCAATTCGTCGAGTTCGCGCGAATAGCCGGGGCGAATAACGCCTCCCTCCCGGATCGTTGCCGGCGGCGCCTCATCTACAGCCCTCATCAACAGATCGCAGAGATCGTCGAGTGGATCGAACCCCTCGAGGAGCTCATCCAAGGATGGTACTCCCGACTGACTCAGCATCTCCCCGAAGCTCGGAAGCCGCTCCAGCGAACCCCTCAACCCCCCGAGGTCCCGCGGCGAGGCCGTTCCCGCGGCCGCACGCGCCAGCGGTCGTTCGAGATCGCGCACCTTCCTCAACTCATCCCGAAGTTCACCCCGCAGAGTCGCGTCCTCGATCAACTCTTCCACTGCGTCCAAGCGATCCTCGATCTTCTGCCGCTCGATCAGAGGGCTCGTAATCCATCGCCTCAGAAGCCTCGCTCCCATAGGCGTGAGCGTATCGTCCAATACCCACAGCAGCGTATGCCGGCGAGAGCCATCGCTCAGACAGGCCAACAGCTCGAGGTTTCGTCGGGTCGTCGCATCCACCACCATAAACTGTGAGCGGGAATATGTCCGCATCTCTCGGATCTGTTCGAGCGCGGACTTATGCGTGCGCCGTAGATACGCAATGATCGCCGCCCCCGCATCCACGGCCGCCGACATATCCTCACAACCATAGCCCCGGAGCGAAACCACCCCGAAGTGTCGCCGGAGGAGCTCCGCCGGGGCCTCTGCGAGAAATGCCTCTTGTCCCCATGTCGTCACCGTCGTCTTTGCCCCATCCAAAAGGCGGGTGACCGCGTCCCAAACCTCTGATCCCTCGGCCGCAAGCACTTCCGCCGGTTGGAGACGCGCTATCTCGTCGCTCAACTCCCCCCAGGGATCGCTTCCGTGGAACTCGGTGAGAATCATCTCGCCCGTCGAACAATCGGCCGCAGCCAATCCAAGATGATCATCCGACGATGTAACGCTTACAAGATAGTTGTTTGACCCCTCTTCCAGCAAATGATCCTCGACCACAGTTCCAGGCGTAAGGATGCGAATAACCTCGCGCTTCACCAAGCCTCTTGCTTTCTTCGCATCCTCGACTTGCTCGCAGATCGCCGCCTTATGCCCCGCCGCAAGCAGCCGCGCCAAATACCGGTCTGCCGCATGATAGGGGATGCCGCACATCGGGAGACGACGCCCCTTTCCCACATCCCGGGATGTCAGCACTAGGTCGAGCGCGTCTGCAGCCACTTTCGCATCGTCCCCGAACATTTCATAGAAATCCCCCAGCCGGAACAGCAATATCACATCCTCGTGTTCCCGCTTGATCGCCCGATATTGTGAAAGCATCGGCGTGAGGTTTTCCATAACTCAGTGGAGGAGGCCTTAGATCGATTCCTCCGACGCATCGCTTACGACCAGTCCTGCCGGTATCTTCGGGTAGAAATACGTCGATTTCCCTGGCATGCGCTCGCCCGCCCGCGCCGCGGCCATCACGTCGCCGACTGCCGTCGGCCGAACGAAAAATGCAAAAACGTAGTCTCCTCGATCCACCGCGGCAATGGCTTCCTTCCAGTCCGTCGCATAGACCAACCGAGGGCCGCGTCTGACGCGCCCGGTCGCCTGCGAGTCGTGGCTGATGCCCCAGTCCGCTCTCGGTAGGCAGCCTGCGTCTGCCAAGGTGGGATCGATCAGCCTTTCGTGCAACACGCTGACATCCAACCGCCCAACCACAGAATCAGTCGCCGGCAGCGCTGTATCCTTCGCCACCAATTGTAGCAAGCGCGAATTGCCCGCATACACTCGAAAGACAGGTTTATCCTCGGGGGGACCTGCGAGCCAGGAATCGATGTCAACGGCCCTCAACGGTTTTTCGTCAACTTCGAAATACTCATCCATGCAATCGCACAGGCTCGCCAAAGCATCCTCGTCCAGATCGGAAATCAGACGATGCGTTGGGAAAATTCGCAGGCCGTCGTCCTGAGCGCTATTCACAAGCGCCAGGGCGTACTCGAAGCCAGCGTCCGACGGTGCCTCCGGGTAAATGCTTCGCATCTCATTCCGGTGCGCCATCGCGGTCTCGAAACGATGATGGCCGTCCGCGATATAGAACGGTCCGGCCCCAACCGCTCGCGAAATACCGCCCATAAAATCGCTATCATCCACAACCCACAGGCGGTTGACCGTCCCATCCCAGCTACAAGCCGTCGCGTCCGGATCGCGCTTCACTCCATTCAGCAACTGGAGCAATGACCCATCGCCATCCTCGTGCATCAGCATGACCGGACTCGTCATCGCCCGGCATGCGCGTATCAAGTTGAGACGATCCATCTTGGGTCCAGGCAACGTCCCTTCATGCGAAAGGACTCTTGTCGAGCGCCCATCAGCGAGCCCTACCAATCCGAATACCCCTCGCCGCCGCCAGCCTCGATTGCCCACTGCGAACTCTTGCTCCAACAGGTAGAGCGCTGGTTCCGCCTCGCGCATAAAAACGCCTGTATTCAGCCACCGCCTCAGCGTATCGCCCGCCGCCGCGTATCGATCATCCTCGCGCGCCAGCTCGATCCTCACGAAGTTATTCTCTTCTTTATGGTACAACTCCGCCTGCACTTCATCTGAAATAATGTCGTACGGAGGGGCGATCACATTAGAAAGATCGCTGCGGTTCGCATATCGAATAGCGCGAAATGAACGAAAAACGGGGCCGGCTTCCGTCATGCAAATCCTTTCATAGTGGCGACAGATATGATTGCAGCGCCTGGAGAGCCTGCGCCATGTCCTCGGCCCCGCCGGTCCACTTCCCTCGGATTCCGACTCTGCCTTGGTAGTCCGCAAGTCTCAAAGCGTGCCACAACTCAGGCGTCAAATCACTCCCGTCCGACCTATCCGCCAGGTCGGACTCCGAAACATGAACGTGTGCGAGCCATGCCGCCGCGTCGGCAATGTCGAGGATCGACTGGCCCGCCGTCTTAATGTGAGAGAGGTTTGGCAGTACTCCGACCCCCGGGGAGTTCACCCCCCTCGCAATCTCCATCGCTTGCGGTAGCGAACGTATCGGCACCGATCGATCGAAGCATCTTGGTTCGATCCCAACAACCATCCCATGCTTGCGGGCGACTGCCCCACACATCATAAAGAAATCAGAGATTTGACCCAGCGCCTCTCGGTGCGAAAAACCTCGAGGGACGGAGAACGCGTTTCCGCACGAGATTCCAACGACCGAACCGCCCACTGCTGATGCTCGTCGCAACACCGTATAAACATGCCGTGTAATCTTCGGCCACTCTACAGAGGGACCGCAGACAGCACTTCCCTCGGGGAGACTCAGGTCCCAAACCTCCGCAGGCGCCGATGCGCGGCAGAGACGATTCAGCACATCGACCGTATCGCCGTCAGCCCTCTCAGGCAAGAGCACCGCCGTCGATAGCTCTACAAACGAGCAACCGACCGCAGCCGCGGCATCCAGAAGTTCCAGAGTCACCGAACATCCAAATCGCATGCGCCATCCACAATCTCAGAACTACCGCACTCACGATGCCCACGTCCGGCGGCGAAACCACGCCACCTCGCGGCAGGGGCTTATCTAGTGCCAGGTCCTGAAGGCGCTTTTTCTCACAGGAAAGCAACGAACTCTCTACCCAACTCCCAAGCCTGGAAAATCAGCCCACCTCTATCTAATCTCACCCTACAAGATAAAATTCCTTCGGCGGCGTCTCACACATCTCCTCCACTTCATCTTGCGCCGAAAATCCCACCGATGATAGCAATCTCCGGGCTTACGATGGTCACCATCTGACGACAATTCGCCTCGGTGTTAGGCGGAAGTCGGAACAAGCCCGCCACAGCCGCTGCTATTGAGTTGCGACCACAGGATTTTGCAAGACGCCGATCCCCTCCACCTCCGCCTCTATGACGTCTCCCGGCCGAATCGGTGAGATGCCCGACGGCGTCCCCGTAGCAATCACATCGCCTGGCTCCAGCGTTACATACTGGCTCAACCGGTGGATAATCTCCGGGATGTCGAAGATAAGATCTCGCGTATTTCCCTGCTGCCGAGTCTCACCGTTGACCCGAAGAGCCAGATCGACCTCCAGAGGGTCCGGCATCTCATCCTGTGTAACGAGCCAAGGCCCCATCGGCGCAAACGTATCCATTCCCTTGCAAAGCAGCCACGGTCGGCCGGCCGCCATATCCGCCGACTGCATATCACGAGCCGTCACATCGTTCAGAACCGTATAACCGAATACACACAGATTGGCTTCAGCGCGAGGAATGTCCCTGCCACCGAGGCTCAAGACGACAGCGAGTTCCACCTCATGATCCACACGCCCTACGTTCTGAGGCACGATCACAGGAGCGTCCGGGCCGATCACCGCTGTGGAGGCCTTCGCGAAGAAAATCGGCTCCTCGGGCGGTTCCTTTCCCGTCTCGCGAGCATGTTCGGCATAGTTCAAACCGAGAGCAATAATCCGCGGCGGCAGGGGCAGCGGAGCCAGCAACTCGAAGTCTTCGACGAGAAGCTCCTCGACAAGATCGTGGTCTACCACGAACTCTCGCACATCGGCGAGTATCCCAGGGGTCGAGACTTCCGCAGCAATAGCATCCATCATATCGGCGACCGGCATCCATAAATGGTCGTCGACGGTCATCATCCAGATACCGTGCGCCCGCCCCAGGTCGACAACCTCACCATCCTCTAGCCACCCCACGCCTCCACCATCCCCACTCGCAAAGCTGACCATCTTCATTCAGCGTTCTCCCTGAGCAAGAAGCATATGAAACAGTTCGATCATATATGTGCCTCGAACAAAATTAGTTTCACCGCGCTCTTATTCCGTCCTGCATCGCGGGTCGGCGCTTCGGGAGACTCTGACCGTTGTCAGCTTGCTGCCAAAGCAGCGGTCGTGCTTGCACACAACGAAGCATTCCATCGTCGGCCGCTATAACCCGCACGTAATACTTCCACTACTTCATTGTGTTTGCTTGTTTTCCGGCATTCATCCTCCAACCGCGGCCAATACCACCGCCAGTGTCGGAGGCGCGTGCGAGGGGAGAGTGGGGGAACGGCGGAATCCTATCCCCCGAAAACAAAACCCACTTCTGTCTGTTACAAACCCCTAACACACGACAAACAAAGGTGCAAAAAAACACATTTTTATGCCTGACTGCTTTTGCAATCTGCTATGCTGCACGTTGGTCATCTGGGGCCAGGGGTTCCCCGTCTTCTGCGATGGTGCTTTTCGATCTCGTCGTGCCGGTTCCGCAAGACAGGGGCATCGATAAAGCGACACAGGGGCACGAACTTCGAAAAAAAACGCCTTCATCCGGGCGCGCCGCATAACGGGCTAGGCGGTAAGCGTCCTTCAGCGGGAACACCATCGCCGCGACCGACCGGCTCTTCATTCCTGGGCCGGTCGGCCTTTTTGGGGGAGAAAGGGTGAGTCCCCTTCTCACGCACGTTCGCCGGCGGCCTCCGCTTCGATCTGCTGGCGAGGCGCCTTTCTGATGAGAACACCAATATAGCCGAGCAATCCCACCATCCACCCAAGACCGATCAGCCCAACCGGGCCGGCTTTCTGCACATGGGCCTCCGTCGCCGCGCTCTGTAGCTGGCACGAACACAGATACTCTCCATACCGCGCCCCAAAAATCAATGCCACTACAGTGATGAGCAATACCATCAGCGCCCAATAGGCCATCATCTTCTTCCACCCCGCCACCTTACTGACGAGGATCAGGCCCGGGAGGCTCAGCCCCGGTCCACCCAGCAACAACGCGAGGCCAGGCCCGACGGCGAAATACTTGAGCAGCAATCCCTTGGTAAAAGCGACCTCCGTCAGCATCGGGAAATACATAAGCGTACTGAAAACGGCGGCAAGGAAGACCGGCAGAGGAGCATTGCCCTGCGGGTGTCCGAAGCGCAGCCCTCCTTCATCCGCAGCCGTAGGCATAATCCAATGCAGCGGGATGCGGCTGACCGCCAAGGCGATGACTATCACGGCGACCACGAAAATGGGAACGATCATCCGAAGCAGCAGCCACGTCTGGCGACCCCATTCGAGAGCCTCATCCTTCCCAAACCAGCGCACGGCCAAGGCCGCCAACCCGCAGACTGCCAGGATCACCCCTCCGAGCCGAATATACTGCCCGACCCCCTGCGGGAAATAGGCATCGAGACTAAGCCATGCCCCGAAGAACAATATAGCCACCAAGAGCGTCAGGAAGATCCCGGCCCGCTTTGTCTCCTCGGGAGATTGTTCGAGCAGAGCGACGCTTGCGTTATTATCGATCTCGCATTGCCGTTCTTCCTCTTCACGGCGAAACAAGAACGCCATAGCGAGGCCGAGCACAACGGCGATCATCGGGACGGTGAAGAAGCGCCACAACGCGAGGCGCAGCCCGATCACCTGATATGTGAACACCGTATTGACAATGTGAATCGCAGGCGCGGCGAAGACAAAGCAAAACGCCGGCCCGATCCCGGCTCCGCGGCGAAGAATCCCGGCGAAGATCGGCACCACATTGCACGAGCATACCGTCAGCACGTTCCCCGAAATGGCCGCGACTCCATAGGAAACGATCCGGCTAGCCCGCGCCCCCAAGTACTTCATCACCGAATAGCTGGGGACGAACACGACCAACGCACCAGCAATGAGGAATGCCGGCAGAACGATCGTAAATGCGTTCAGCGTGAAAATACAACAGGTAAACAGATTAACAGCTTCGCCGAGCGTGCTCGTCACTGCAGCGTTCCAATCCCAGAAAAAAGAGTGAGTGTCGCCTCTCGGCTCACTCACCCAAATTTACGTCCCCCATATGAAAGTACTATGAACTAAGCGCGGCGCTTTGACGTACCCCTCGGCTATTCGGCCGTTTCCTTCTCCCTCGCCGGCACGAGCAGCCTCGGCACGGCCTTGCCATCTTCGACATCCAGGACCACAGTATCGCCCTCCCGGTATTCGCCCTGCAGCACACCACGAGCAATGGGATTCTCCACAAGTCGCTGAATGGTGCGCCGCAGAGGCCGAGCCCCATACTCAGGATCGAACCCCTCTTTCGCGAGGAGCGCCTTCGCCTCATCGGTCGCTTCGAGCTTGATGCGCCGATCGGCCAGCTGCTCTTGAACCCGATCGAGCATCAGATCGACGATCTGCACGATTTGTTCCCGGGTCAGCGGATGGAAAACCACGATCTCATCGATTCGATTCAGAAGTTCGGGGCGAAACGTCTTGCGCAGATCTCCGAGCATCTGCTCCCGCGTGCGCTCGAAATCTGCAATACCTTCCTCCTGGACATTGCCCAATCCCAGCGTTCCCGAGCGCACATGCTGGCTTCCCAGATTGCTCGTCATGATGACAACTGTGTTTTTGAAATCAACAACACGCCCGGCCGCATCGGTCAGCCGCCCATCTTCGAGTATTTGAAGCAGCATGTTGAAGACATCCGGATGCGCCTTTTCGATCTCGTCGAGAAGAATAACCCGGTACGGGCGTCGACGCACCGCCTCTGTAAGCTGTCCCCCCTCTTCGTAGCCGACATATCCGGGTGGCGCTCCGACCATTCGAGAAACGGCAAACCGCTCCATGTATTCCGACATATCGAGCCGCACCATCGCGTCTTCATCGTCGAACAGAAACTCCGCCAGCGCTCGCGCTAACTCGGTCTTCCCGACGCCAGTTGGACCGAGAAAGACAAATGACCCGATGGGGCGCTTTGGATCCTTCAACCCCGCCCGCGCGCGTCGTATGCTTTCCGAAATAGCATGAATCGCCTCGTCCTGGCCGATAACCCGTCGATGCAGTTCGTCCTCCATTCGGAGCAGCTTCTCCGTCTCTTCCTCAAACATACGAGCGACGGGGATGCCAGTCCATGTCGAGACGATCTCCGCGATATCCTCAGCCGACACCTTGGAGTCGGTCTGTTCGGTCTTCCCCTCCCATTCCTGCTCCTTCGCGGCCAACTCGCTTCGCAGGACCTCAATCTGCTGCTTGAACTTCGCGGCGGCCTCGTAGTCCTGTCGTAGCGCCGCCGCCTCCCGTTGCTCCTCCAGCCGCGAGATTTGCGATTCGAGCTGTGCAATATCGGGTGGGGAGAGCACAGCCTGCAAGTGCTTTTTCGACCCCGCCTCATCGATCAAATCGATTGCCTTGTCCGGCAGGAATCGGTCTGTGATGTATCGGCCGGCAAGCTGCGCCGCCGCTTCGAGAGCGTCGTCGTCGTACTTCACTTGATGATGCTCCTCATATCGCTCCCGCAGCCCCTTGAGAATAGCGATCGTGTCCTCAACGCTTGGCTCTTCGACATAGACCGGGGCGAAACGTCGTTCCAGCGCCGCATCTTTCTCGATATGCTTTCGATATTCGTCGAGCGTCGTCGCTCCAATCGCCTGAAGCTCACCCCGCGCAAGCGCCGGCTTCAACATGTTCGAAGCATCGATTGCGCCCTCGGCAGCTCCCGCGCCAACGACGGTATGAAGCTCGTCGATGAAAACGATGATCTTTCCCTGTGCCTGCCGGATCTCGTCCATCACCGCCTTCAGGCGCTCTTCGAACTCCCCTCGAAACTTCGATCCCGCAACCATCGCGCCCAGATCTAAGGCAACGACCTGCTTGTCCTTCAGTGTCCGCGGAATCTCGCCGGACACGATCTTCTGGGCGAGCCCCTCGGCGACAGCCGTCTTCCCGACGCCCGGATCGCCGATGAGCACTGGGTTGTTCTTCGTGCGCCGACTCAGAATCTGAATCACGCGCTGAATCTCGCCATCCCGTCCAATGACGGGGTCCAGCTTTCCCTCACGGGCCAACTGCGTCAAATCCCGGCTGAAGCGTTCCAATGCCTTATAGCGCGCCTCCGCCCCTTGATCTGTGACGCGCCGGCCGCCGCGGACCTCGGCCACAGCGCGAGAGAGCGCGTCCAGCGTAACGCCATTCGACCGCAGGATCTTGGCCGCCTCGGACTTGCCCTGACTCACCATGGCCAGCAGTAAATGTTCGATAGCAATCAGACTATCTTGCATTCGCTGCGCATGTTCCCAGGCCGTCCGCTCCAGAATCTCCAGGAGCCCTGGCGTGACATATATCTGATCCGCACCGCCGCCCCTGCTCACCTCGACTTTGGGTCCTCGCGCGAGCGCCGACTCGACATCTCTTTTCACACCCTTCGCGTCACCACCGGCCTTCGTGATGATCTCCGACGCAAGCCCATCGCTCGATTCGAGCAGAGCGAGCAAGAGATGCTCGACGTCCATCTGAGAATGCTGATGACGCCGCATGATTTCCTGACTTGCCATCAGGACTTGTTTCGCTCTATCAGTGAACTTGTTGATATCCATTCCTACTATCCTCTCTCAACAGCCCCCTACCAACCCGTAACAACGAGATCAAGTGCGCTAATGGCCAGAAAAGACAGCACCGTCGTCCCACAAATCCACGTCGCGATCTCCGATGTCTGATATGAGGGCACCCCGACCTTCTCAACTCGCCAAGCAGCAAAGAGCCCGACCACGATCCCCCAGGGTATCACTCGCATCGCAAGGCTTATCGGAATGGCAAATATTCCGCTTCCCGAAATAAGCCCAAGCCACCCAACGATCAACCACCACAACACGCCTCCGACCGCACCAATCTCGACAGCAGTCCAGGCCAGCCCTTTTTCTCCATGTTGTCTGTCTGTTGCCCCAAAACATACAGGCTCCCCAAAATCCCAATCAAAACGTAGACTCCGAGGAAAACAATGCCGTTAGATAGAGATGGATTCACCCCCCCTAGCTCACCCCTCTCCGCTCAAATCAAGCTGTCGTCGCAGCCGCTGGATCTCGCGCTCCATCTCCTCCTGCCGGTGCCTCATTTCGTCTTCGAGTTCTCTACGCACCGCTTCCATCTTGTCCAGCAGGTCGAGCACCATCTCCACGCCCGCCAGGTTGAGACCCACCTGAGTGAGCCGACGAATCTGCTTGAAACGTTCGATATCCTCGTCCGAGTAGAGCCGAATATTGTTCTCCGTCCGCGCCGGTTTCAGCAAACCAATGCGCTCATACATGCGCAGCGTCTGCGGGTGCATATCCACCAGCTTCGCTGCTACGCTAATCACATATAACGGCTCAGACGGATCTCGTCTCATTGTGTTTCGCCTCTCCCCCGCCAAACTCATACGCGAAGGTTGGCGCGCAAATCTTCCTGTCTCATCCGACCGAGTTTGCCTATCAAGTCCTTCTCGTCCTGTGTGAGATTCTTCGGCACGACGATCCGGACACATACGTATAAATCACCGCTGCCACCACCCTTCATTCGAGGCATCCCACGGCCCGCCAATCTCAGCCTTTGCCCCGAGGATGCGCCAGCCGGCAGCTTCATGGTCACCCGACCGTTGAGCGTTGGGACTTGAATCTCCGCGCCGAGAGCAGCCTCCGGGAACGTGACCGGAATTTCGATATGCAGATCGTCTCCCTGACGCTTGAACAACGGGTGCGGCGCGATACGAGGAATCAGATAGAGATTTCCTCGCTGCCCCGTAGGCCCAGGCGCGCCTTGGCCGGCCACGCGGACTTTGGAGCCAGTCCGAATTCCTGCAGGAATCTTCACCTGCAACCGTTTCGTCTGCTCCACCTGGCCAGAGCCACCGCAACCCGTGCAGATCGACCCCTGGCCCAAAATGCCCACCCCGCCACAGGTGCTACATGGCTGCGGAATAGGCACCGCTATCTCGCGAGTGACACCCCTAAAAGCATCCTGAAGCGTCAGCGCAATCTCCGCCTGAATGTCTTGCCCTCGCCGCGCTCGCTCCCGTGTAAATACGCCTCCGCGGCCACCCAGAAGGTCCTGCAAAATATCGTTCAGATTGCCGCCGAATCCGCCGAAACCCGACTCCACACCAACTGTGGTGCCGCCCCATCCCCCTGGCGCTCCAGCCGCCGCCTGCCGCCAGTGGTCTCCGAGATGGCCGAACCGATCGTACTGCGATCGCTTCTTCGGGTCCCTAAGAACTTCGTACGCCTCGCTGATCTCCTTGAATTTCTGCTCGGCGGCCTTATCGCCCGGATTCACATCGGGATGATACTTGCGTGCGAGACGCCGGAACGCCCTCTTGACCGTCTTCTCGTCCGCGTCCCGACCGACACCCAATGCCTCATAATAATCTTTCGGACTACCACCCCGCATATCAATCCACTTCCACTCGACGTTTCGTTACCTCGTCCCGGCGCGCCCTGGGAATCCTGATCCGGAGAACTCCGTCGCGGTACGTCGCCTCCGCACCACTCGGATCGATCGGTATCCCCGCGATCCGAAACGAACGTCGGAATCTCCCTGCAGGTCGCTCTAAGCGGATCCCACCGTCCGCCTCCGGTGGAGGCCGCTCTCCCTCAAGGGTAAGTCCCTCGCGATCAACCCGCAGATCGATCTCACCCCGTTTCACCCCCGGAAGATCCACGAGCACGACGATGGCATCATCTTGCTCGTGGATGTCCACCAGCGGTGTCCACGACAACCCTTCAGGCTCTCCCGAAAGATCCAAGCGCGCATTCCGCGAGAATCGATCGATATCCCGGCGAAGCTTAGCTATCTCGCCGAAAATGTCCCAATCGCGCAGACCCATAAGACCCTCCCAGACATTGGGCTACTCGCTCTCCCGGAACTCCGCGTCGATAACCCCTTCATCACCGCCTTCAGCGCCGGAATCCTCAACGGTTGCGCCAGTCGTCGGGCCTCCCTCGCCTGCCGCTCCAGCAGCCTGCTTCTCCGCCGCCTGCTGGTACGCCGCTTGCGAAATCTCCGCGAACGCCTGTTGAAGTCTATCGGCAGCGCCCTTGATCTGGGCGACATCCGTACCCTTCAATGCCTCACGCACCTCCTCGATTGCCTGCTGAGCGGCGTCGCGCTGCTCGCTGGGGACTTTGTCCCCTAAGTCATTCAGGCTCCGCTCTGCCGTGTACATAAGCTGCTCGGCCTGGTTTCTCGTATCCGCCGCTTCCCGCGCATGCTGATCTTCTTCAGCATGCTGTTCGGCCTGCTTCACCATGCGTTCGACTTCATTTCGCTCGAGCTGACTCGAACCGGAAATCGTAATCTCCTGCTTGTTGCCGGTCGCCATGTCTTTGGCCGACACGTTGAGAATCCCATTAGCATCGATATTGAACGCGACCTCGATCTTCGGAATGCCGCGCGGCGCAGGCGGAATACCGGTCAGTCGGAATCTTCCGAGACTCCGGTTATCCTTGGACATCGGTCGCTCGCCCTGAAGAATATGAACTTCGACCTCGGTTTGGCTGTCAGCCGAAGTCGTGAACAACTCCGTCTTTTGGGTCGGAATCGTCGTATTGCGCTCGATCAGCTTCGTCATCACACCGCCCAGCGTTTCCACACCCAGAGAGAGCGGCGTCACGTCCAATAAGAGAACATCGTCCACCTCTCGAACGATAATGCCGGCCTGGATCGCTGCTCCCATGGCAACGACCTCATCGGGATTCACCCCCTTGTGTGGCTCCTTGCCCGTCAGCCGGCGGATCAACTCCTGAACCATCGGCATTCGGGTCGCGCCGCCAACGAGCACCACCGCATCGAGATCCTGCGCCTTGATCTTCGCGTCCCCCAGAGCCTGCTCGAACGGATGCACCACTCGATCCAGCAGATCCTTCGTCAGCTCCTCGAACTTCGCCCGGGTCAGATTCATATCGAGGTGCTTGGGGCCCGTCTGGTCGGCCGTAACGAACGGAAGATTTATGCTCGTCTGAACGGTCGTAGAAAGCTCCACCTTGGCCTTCTCGGCGGCCTCTCGCAAACGCTGCAGGGCCTGCCGATCCTTGCGAAGGTCGATTCCCTGCTCCTTCTGGAACTCATCTGCAATATGGTTTACGATACGCTCGTCCCAATCGTCGCCTCCAAGGTGCGTATCCCCATTCGTCGCCTTCACCTCACAGACCGACTCCCCCACCTCGAGCAACGATACATCGAACGTTCCGCCACCAAGGTCCCACACCAGAATGGTCTGCTCCTTGGCGTCATCGCCGCGTCCCAATCCATAAGCGAGAGCCGCCGCAGTCGGCTCGTTGATGATTCGGAGGACTTCGAGGCCGGCGATCTCACCCGCGTTCTTCGTCGCAGTGCGCTGTGAATCGTTGAAGTACGCGGGAACCGTGATGACCGCCTTGGCCACCTTCTCACCGAGGTAGGCCTCCGCGTCCTCCCGCAGCTTCCGCAGAATCATGGCCGATATCTCTTCCGGAGTGTACTGCTGCTCCCCCACCTTCACCACGGCCATATCCTTCGGCCCAGCTACAACATGGTATGGCACCATCGAGCGCTCTTGCTCCACCTCCGAAAAACGACGCCCCATGAAGCGCTTTATTGAATACACCGTGTTTTCCGCATTGATGACAGCTTGTCGCTTTGCCGGCTGCCCGACGAGCCGCTCACCGCCCTTCGTGAAGCCCACCGCAGATGGCGTCAGCCGGCTCCCCTCGGCATTTGCGATTACAACCGGCTCTCCCCCCTCGATCACCGCAACCACAGAGTTTGTAGTCCCCAAATCAATACCTATAACCTTGGCCACGTCAGTAGACCTCCCTCAGCATAGAAACAATTCACGGCGCATTTCACGCGCCGCTGTATACTACACGCATCAAATATTAGCGTACCCAATTATATCTACTTGACAACAATAGTGTCAAGTAGCAAGCGAAAAAAAGTTGTCGCACTGCGCGACAACTTTTTTCTGTCAACAACCAGCCCCTATTGTGAAAGAAAGGTCTTCCCTCAAAGATCGCTCACACCAGCCAGCCGCCGAAGCTGGTCCTCGACAACCCACTGAGTCTCAGCCCCAGCGGTTTCCTGGATCCCTTTTAGTGCTTCCACAGCCCTCTGGTTTCCAATCTCCCCGAGAGCAACTACACTCCACTTCCGCACTGAAGGGTCTCGCTCCGATGCGGCGGCATCCAATTTCGGCACGACCTCATCCCCCATAGCTGCCAGCGCCCGAGAAACCTGAAACTGCAAGGTGACATCCTCGCTCCTGCGGATAACACGCAATAGCTCATCCACCGCTTCGACGCCTACCGCCCCAAGCGCGTTTACAGCGGCATCCACAACCTGCCAGCTTGAGTCGGAAAGCGCACGTACGAGCGTCGGAACCGCCGCCACATTGCCTTTCCATCCCAACGCGCTTGCCGCCGAGGCACGCACTTCCGCGTCTGGATCTTCAAGAGCCAATGCGAGGTCCGAATTCACCTTCGGCGAACTCGAGCCGATCATGGCCGCAGAGGCGGCCCGCCTGACGAGGACATCATCGGAATCGAGTTGCTGAACCAGCGTGGGCAGAGCAGCCTCGCCAATACGCCGGAGCGCTAGAATAGCGGCATTCCGATAGCGCTTCTCAGTCTCATTGAGCGTGCGAACAATCGGCTGAACAGCCCGGCGGTCCCCGATCTGTCCAAGCGCCGTCACCGCCGCCTCACGATTGTACTCATCATCCAAAAACGGAATCAATTCCATCGTCGCCCGTTTATCTCCGATGATCCCCAACGCCTTGATGGCCGTTCCCTTCTGGCTGCCTTCGATAGGCAGCAAGTTGAAGAGCGCCGGCTCCACCGCAGCCTCGACCTTGCGGAGGCCCAACTGCGTGAGGGCCGCTCGGCGAAGTCCGTCATCTGGGTTATAGCACGCTCGCAACAACACCTCAGTCCCGATCCCTCCAACCTCAGCGCATGCCTCTGCCGCACCATCACGAGCATTCCCATCCGCGAGAAAAAACCGAATCTTCGTCGCTGTCTGAGGACCGATTTCCTTGAGAGCGATAATAGCTTGCTCGGTCGCCCCCCCGCCTGAAGAAAGTGCGCTCAACAACACCGGCAAAACCCTCTCACCCTGTTTGACGAGAGCTCGTCGCGCCCATCGCCGAGGAGCCTCCTCCTCGTCTTCGAGGATTCCCGCAAGCACATCTATCGCATCATCAGTGCCGATCTCCCCCAGAGCCTCAGCTGTCTTGCTACGGACGATGATCGGCTGCACAGGCAGCGAATCCGCTAAAATCCCCATATCCATCAGTTCCTGCGCTGCATCCACGCGAACCTGCACGTCTTTGTTTCCCAGCGCGTGGATCAATCGGCGCTTTTTTGCATACCGCACCGCCATCCATCCGATCAAAACGATGACGATGACGGCCACGATAATTAACCTTGTCGGTTTCCGTCGACCTTCCATCCGCAGTCCTCCAGACGGTTTCTTCAAGTCGCTTTTCGGCGCTCCCCGCCGGCAATCCTTTTCTTCACAACCATCCCATTTCAACTATGGAATAATCTCTTCGAGTAGACAAAGGGGACGAGCGAACTCCCCAGTTGCATTTGGCAGGAGGCCTTTCGCGGCGATGAACTCACTCGATATCCTCGTTGTGGACGACGAGCATAGCATTTGCATGCTCTTGAACGATGTCCTAGCGCGCTTCGACCACAACGTTGTAACATGCCAGGATGGGGTAAATGCCCTCCAACTGGCCGATGATAAAAAGTTCAACCTCATTTTTCTCGATATCCGAATGCCCGGAATGGGCGGTCTGGACGTACTGAAGAACCTGCGAGAGCTACAGCCCGAAGCAACCTTCGTTATGATCACCGGCTACGCAAAGGACGACATCATCGACGAAGCGCTGCAGAGCGGCGCATCCGCGTGTCTGTGCAAGCCCTTCAGCCTCACGCAGGTAACGAAGCTTCTCGAAGAGGTCACTGCAGGCGCGCCGATCTCCGCCTAGCCGTCCGACGGCCTAGCTCGTCGTTATTCGTCCAACTCGTCGCGCCATGCGCGCGTCATCAGGGATTTGACCGCGGCCATCGGCGTGATGTCCTCGAACAGCACGGCGTGAACAGCCGCCGCGATGGGCATTCCCACTCCGACCGACGCGGCCAGACGGACCACCGCGCGCGTCGTTTCGATACCCTCAGCAATCTGAGGCGCCATTCCTCGGAGCACATCCGCCAGCGACCGGCCCGTCGCCAACTCGTATCCGACCTGGTGGTTTCGACTCGTCCGTCCCGCACAGGTCGCGATGAGATCGCCCATCCCAGAGAGCCCGTGGAACGTGTCGCCGCGCGCGCCCAGCGCCATGCCAAGGCGCTTCATCTCGGCCAGGCCGCGCGTCATGAGAGCCGCCTTAGTATTGTCCCCAAAACCCAGCCCGTCTCCGATGCCGGCACCAATAGCGATCACATTTTTTAGCACACCGCCCAACTCAACGCCGAGCACATCGGTGTTCGTATAGACTCGAAATCTCGGCGTACTCATCGTCGACTGAACTTCGCCTGCGAAATTTCGGTCCGCCGAGGCAGCTACGCTCACCGTCGCGTTCCTCTTCGCGACCCCTGGCGCCAGATTAGGCCCTGACAATACCGCAATCCGATGGGATCGCCCAAGGCTCTCTGAAATCACCTCCGACATTCGCCGTCCCGTCTCATGTTCGAGGCCCTTCGCCGCGCTCACCACACCCTGTTCAGGACTTACATATTCGGATAGTAGCTCGCAGACAGCCCGCATGCCATGGGATGGCACGGCCAGAATTATCAACCGAGCGCCTGAAACCGCCTCGTCCATTGCCCCTGTCGCCTGCACGAGCGTCGGAAGTGCATATTGGGACAGATACTCCGGGTTTCGACTCCTCTCACGAATCGCCAGCGCCAGTTCCGGCCGTCGAGCCCACAGTCGAACCGGCCGTCCCGCCTCCCCAAGCACCATGCTCAGCGCGGTGCCCCAGCTTCCGGCGCCGACTATCGCAATAGCCTCGCGTCGATCACTCACCTATCAACCTTTCAAAGGGAGTTCCTGCAGCCACATTCGACGCTTATGTCCCATACACCCGTACCGAGTCCCAATACCGCCAATCCCGTCAAATTTGTTTTGACAGGCGCTCTCTCAGACATCCACCCGCTCCCCTATCTTCGACTCCGTGCCTTCCATCAATCTCCCCAAATTCGGAATATGTCGGGCAATCACGAGCGCCGCCATTCCAGTCCAAAAGGCGGCCCACTCCCACCTCGCCCCGGCGACCGCCATCCACACTGGCACCGTCCCGGCCGCAACGATTGAAGCTACGGAGATATACCTCGTCGTTCCGACCATCACGAGCCAAACTCCCAAACCAACGCACGCGGTCAGCCAATTCATTCCCAACAAGACGCCCAGCGTCGTCGCCACCGCTCGACCACCCCGAAATCCTAAGAAAATAGAAAATGTATGCCCGATAATAGGCGCAAAAGCGACGAGCAAGAGCCAGACATCCGGTTCTCGAATCGCCCATGTGGAGAACAACCACCGGGCAACCAGCACAGGGGCCGCGCCTTTTGCCACATCCCCCAACAATACGACAGAGGCGGGCCCGGGCCCAAGCACCCGCAAGGCGTTCGAAAACCCGATATTTCCGCTCCCGTGCTGGCGTACGTCCACCCCAAAACGTCGTCCCACCAGCACGCCAAAAGGAATGCTCCCCACGAGATAGGCCGCCAGCACCAGTAAGGCAATACCCATCAGCGCTCCCTCTTCCGCTTCTCACGGCCCCGCGCTTTTCTCACGGCCAATCGGAGCGGCGTCCCCTCAAGAGGCACGCGCTTTCGCACTTCGTTTTCCAAATACGCGAGGTAAGAGAAGTGCATCAACTTTGGATCATTCACGAACAGGGCAATCGTCGGCGGTCTCACCCCCACTTGCGTGACGTAATAGATTTTCAGCTGTTTACCCTTTCGCGAGTAGGGGTGCTCCCACGTCGCCTCCTCGAAGAGCCGGTTCAGCTCGGCCGTCTGGAAGCGATATACATGCTGGTCGGCCGCCTCCAACGTCGTGTCGAGCAAGGCATCGAGCCCTGTGCGCTCCAGCGCGGAGGTAAAGGCGATCGGCGAGTATCGAATCTCTGGCATCCACGCGTGCACCTCTCGAGCGAAATCGGCCATCAACGTACGGCGGGCATCCTTCGACATCTCTCCACCTGCTCGGAGGTCCCACTTACTGACGACCAATACCTGCGCCCTCCCCTCTTCGTGCGCGCGGCCGGCGATCCGCTTATCCTGGTCCGTGAGGCCGGCCGACGCGTCGATCAGCGTCAGGGCCACATCACATCGATCGATCGCCCCGAATGCCCGCAGAACGCTGTAGTACTCGAACGACTCATGCACCCGGCTCTTGCGCCTTACCCCAGCCGTATCGACGAGCACCAGCCGACGTCCCTTCCATTCGTGTCGAGTGTCTATGGAATCTCGCGTTGTCCCCGGCTGGTCATCCACAATGGTGCGTTTCTCTCCGAGAATCGCGTTGAGCAGCGACGATTTCCCCACATTCGGCCGTCCCACAATCGCCGCTCGGACGACATCCTCGTCTTCTTCAGTTTCCTGTGTCTCCGGCAAATACTCGGTCGCCAAGTCCAGGAGGTCATCGACCAGCAGGCCGTGCGCCGCAGAGATTCCAACAACATCGCCGAGCGCCAATCCATAGAAATCGGGAATCCCATCCTCTCGACGCCTACTATCCACTTTATTCGCGGCCACCACGGTGGGCTTCCCCGTCCGCCTCAACATATCGGCGATCTCTTCGTCGAAAGCAGCTATGCCCTCTTTGGCGTCCACGACGAATATGACGACGTCCGCCTCTTCAATCGCAAATTGAATCTGCCGACGCACCTCCTCGTGAAGGTCATCTTTCGCAATCTCGAGGCCGCCCGTGTCAACGAGCGTAAAGCGCTTCCCCATCCACTCGCAGTCTGCATAGATGCGATCGCGAGTGATTCCCGGCGTGGGCTCTTCAATCGCGATCCGCCGGCCGGCAATCCTGTTGAATAACGTGGACTTGCCAACATTCGGCCGGCCGACGATAGCGACGATCCCGCGATCTCCAGGGTTGATGCTCACGCCGCTATCTCCTTCGCCGCCCGGCGCACCGCCGCGCCCACTTGCGCCGGCGTAGCAGCCGCCATAACTCGATTGCCGACCTTCATCTCCAGCTCCTTCAGACTCATACCATCGATGAAACCCTCCCCCTCCCGCACCGCCGTACCCGGAACGATCACCAGGTCAACCTTTCGCTTACGCTTCAGCGCTCGCGCGATATCCGCCCCGGCAAGCAGCCCCGCCGTCGTCACCGACCATCCCAAGAAATCATTCGGCACCACACAGACATCGACTTTCATACCACCCGTGTTCAGCTTCTCCGCCAATGCGTTGACGATCCCGACGGCCATCTTACCGGTCACAAGCGTCACTGAGAACCCGTCCTTCACCTTTGGCGGCTGTATCCGCCGAACCGAATCGAGAAATCGCCGTGCGCTCCCGATTCCGTTGCCAAGCTGCGGAAAGCCCTCGTACTGGTCGCGCCCAGGGAACCGCAGTCCCCCTAGCACATACAATTCGTCCGCCCCGAACACCAGGCGCGAGCCGATATCCCTGCGGAACCGAGCCTGCCAGGCGCTCACCTTGCCCAGAATCTCACGCGCCATCTGCGCCGTGACCGCTCGAATATGCCCCCCCCTTTTTCGATGCTTCGTCAGCCCAACCGGCACCACGCCGATCGACTGAACCACCGGATGGAGCGCCGCCAAGTCTCCCACCGTTCGCTCCAAGTGCGCCCCATCATTGATCCCGGAGCATACCACGATCTGCGCGTGAAACACGATCCCCTTGCGACCGAGTCGATCCATCTCGTCGAGCGGATCGCCCGTGCGTCTGCCGAATATCTCCTCTCTCACCGAAGGCTCAGTCGCATGTACCGAGACATAGAGCGGCGAGAGGTGCAGCCTCGCAATCCGCAGCCGGTCGGCATCCGTCAAATTCGTCAGGGTTATGAAGTTCCCATGGAGAAACGACAGCCGATAGTCGTCATCCCGCACGTAAAGGGCCCGCCGGAGCCCCTTCGGAAGCTGCTCGACGAAGCAAAACGGACACCGATTGCGACAGGTAATGATTCCATCGAACACGTCTTTCGTGAAACGGAGCCCGATATCTTCATCGACTGTCTTTTCTATCGAAATGAGACGAAGGACGCCCTCAGGTCGGTCCAAGACCAAAAGAACTCGCGACTCGGCAAGCTGATAGCGGTAGTCGATGTAGTCCCTTGGAGCCTTCCCGTTCACACGAACGACTCGATCCCCGGCTTGGATCCCGCATCGGTCAGCTAGGCTTCCCGGACACACCGAATCCACCGCGGCCGGACTCGGTTTCCTCATTGCGAGCCGACCTCATCTCCCAAACGCCGCAACTCCGCCAGCGCTTCCTCGATAATCCACGCTGGAGTCGATGCCCCCGCCGTTACCCCCACCCGTCCTGCGTGGCAAACCCATTCCGCCCGAAGCTCCCCCGCCGTTTCTACGTGATAGGTGGGCGTGCCGGTCGCCGTGCAGATTTCGGCAAGCCGTTTCGTGTTCGCGCTGTTCCTTCCCCCAACGACGATCATGACGTCCACCCGCTCTGCCAAACCCCGCGCGCTCTCCTGCCGTTTCACAGTCGCCTCACAGATCGTGTTAAACACGCGCAGCTCGCGACATCGCTCTGCTAAGATCCCAGCCACTTCCCGCAGCGCCTCCGATCGCTGTGTCGTCTGCACAACCAACCCGTATCGGTCGCAGAACGGAAGCCGGCTCGCCTCCTCGGCCGATGTGACGATATTCGCCTTTCCTCCGACGCGCGCGGCCAGACCTTCGACCTCTCGGTGCCCGCGGTCGCCCAGGATGACAACCGAATACCCCTCTTCCGAAAGCGTCCGAATATGCCCATGCGCCCGTTTCACGAACGGACACGTCGCGTCCACAACACCGAGCCCCCGCGCCCGGGCCGCCTCTTCGACTTTCGGATCCACACCGTGCGCCGACAGCACGAGTTCCCCCTCGCTGACCTCATCCACCGACTCGACCTGACAGACGCCGCGCTCCGACAACCGCGCGATTTCCTGAGGATTATGGATCAGGGCCCCCAGTGTAAAGACGGGCTGCTCGCTCTTCTCCGCCGCGCGGGCTACGAGCTCGAGCGCGCGCTTCACCCCAAAGCAGACCCCGGCATTCTCGGCGACGATGATCTCCACGGCCGACCATCAACCTCTCACGCGCTTAACGAAAGACGCCATTCGTTCCATCGCAACTTCGATCTGCTCAATCGAAGTTGCATAAGAGCAACGCACGAATCCCTCACCGCAGGAGCCGAAGGCCGTTCCCGGCACCACGGCAACCTGCTCATCTTCTAGAAGGCACTCCGAGAATTCCTCCGACGTCAGCCCGGTCGATTCGATCGAGGGAAATGCGTAGAACGCGCCTTTCGGTTCGAAACACGTAAGCCCCATCGCATTCAGGCGGTTGACGATTACTCGTCGCCGCTGATTGTACTCCCGCACCATGTGAGCGACATCCTCATCGCACGCCCGCAAGGCTTCGACCGCCGCCTCCTGAGCCGTCGTCGGCGAGCACATAATGGCATAGCTGTGGACCTTCACCATAGCGCCGATGATGTCCGCCGGTCCGGCGGCAAAACCCAGTCTCCATCCCGTCATCGCCCACGCCTTCGAGAAGCCCCCGACGAGGATCGTGCGTTCTTTTCCGCCCGGAACCGCCGCGGCCGACACATGCCGACCATTGTAGGTCAGCTCCGCATAGACCTCATCCGAAATGACGAGCAGATCTTTCTCGCCCGCGAACTCGATCAGGCCCTCCATGCCTGGTCGGGGCATGACCGCGCCCGTCGGGTTGGAGGGATATGAGATCAGGAGCACGCGTGTCCGCTTGTCGCATGCTCGCTCCAAATCGTCGACCTGCACCTGAAAATCATGCTCCACCCGCGTTTCGACCGTTCTCGCCTCTCCACCAGCCAACACCGCGCATGGGGCATAGGATACAAAACACGGCTGCGGAATGAGCACACCATCCCCCGGTTCGAGCACACATCGCAATGCAACATCGATGGCCTCGCTTCCCCCTACCGTGACCATCAACTCGCTCTCCGGGTCATAGCTCACCCCAAAGCGCCGTTCGAGGTAGCGCGATAACTCCACCAACAGATCCCGAATCCCCCGGTTCGGCGTGTAGTGCGTGTGCCCCCGCTCCAGCGAGTAGATCCCCGCCTCCCGAACGCGCCAAGGCGTCACGAAATCGGGCTCACCGATCCCGAGAGAAATCGCCTCCGGCATCCTCTCCACCAGCTCGAAGAACCGGCGAATGCCGGAGGGCGGTAGACCGCTCACACGTTCCGAAACCCGAGACTTCGTTTGTGACAACGCTTCTCTCCGCTACGGAGTCACCGGAAGCCGCTTGACCTCCGAGCGCTCGACGATGATGTCGCCGTCAACCTTATATCGTTTCAACACGAAATGGGTCGCCGTGCTGGAGATATGGTCGAGGGGCGCCAGCTTCTCCGCCACGAAGTAAGCAATGTCCCGCATATTGCTCCCCTGCACGACGACGAGAAAATCATAAGCTCCGGACATCAAATAAAGCGAGTGAACCTCCGGAAACTCCATGATGCGTTCGGCCACCGCGTCGAAGCCAACACCCCGCTCCGGCGAGCACCGCACCTCGATGAACCCAAAGACGTGCTCCACACCAGCGCGCTCCCAATCGATCACCGTCTTGTAGCGGCGGATTATCTTCTCTTTTTCGAGCTTTGCGATCGCCTCTTTGACCTTGGCTTCCGTCTTGCCCGTTCGCTCCGCGATCTGCGCCGGCGTCAAGCGCGCGTCTTCTGACAGGAGTTCGAGAATCTCTTCCATCGCTTTGGTCCTCCGCTACTTGTGGATCGCCCGACCGAGCGCATCCTCGGCCGCCTCCATGATCGGCTCCATCAGCGTCGGATGGGCGTGCACCATATCTCCCACATCTTCCGCCGTCGCGCCGACATGAACGGCCAACACGAGTTCGTGAATCAAGTCCGTTGCGTGTGGACCGCAAATCTGCCCACCGACGATCTTTCCGGATGTTCCGTCCACAATAACCTTCACGAGTCCTTCGCGGTCCCCCTCGGCCGTGGCCTTGCCGGCCCCCCGGAAAAAGAATTTCCCGACCTTCGCATCGATCCCACGCTCCTTCGCCCGCGCTTCGGTCAGTCCCGTGGAGCCAATCTCCGGATGCGTATAGGTCACGGACGGGATAGCCCCGTAGTCCATCTCCATATCTCGACCGAGCGCATTCGCGGCCGCCACTTTCCCCTCCGCCGAGGCAACGTGTGCAAGCATAATTCCACCGATCGCGTCTCCAATCGCATAGACGCCCGGCATGCTCGTCTCCATACGGCCGTTGACCTTCACCGCCCGCCGGTCCATCTCGATCCCGGCGTCTTCGATCCCGAGCCCATCCGTGTTCGGCCACCGCCCGACCGCTGACAAAATGACGTCGGCCTCGACTTCGTGTTCCTTCTCATCCTTCACGAAGCGGACCATACGTCGGCCATCCCGCTCGGCGACCTCGCTCACCCGAGCCCCCACGTGGACGTCGATGCGCCGTCTCCGAAAAGCGCGCGCTAGCTCCTTGGCAATCTCCGGATCCTCGGTTGGCACGATCTGCGGCAGCATCTCGATCATTGTGACCTTCGACCCCACCGCATTGAAAACGTCCGCGAACTCCACTCCAACATACCCAGCCCCGACGACCACGAGGCTCTCCGGGATCGACTCGACATTCAACATCTCCGTACTCGTAATCACGCCCGGCCCGTCGAACCCCGGCAGCGGCAGCCTCGCTGGAACCGATCCCGTTGCGAGGATGATCGCATCCACCTGGATGGTCTCCTGCCCTCCTTTCGCCTCCACCACGATCTGCTTCGGTCCGTCCAGCCGCCCCACGCCCTTCACCACGCGAACCTCGTTCTGTTTCATTAAGTATTCGACGCCTTTGACAACTTGGCTCACCACCTGGTCCTTGCGCGCCACGACCTTCGGCCAGTCGACGCCTTTGAATTCGGCCTGAATTCCAAACTCATCGAGCCGTTGCGCCAGCCGGGCCAATTCGGCCGACCTCAGCAAAGCTTTGCTCGGGATGCATCCCCGATTCAAACACGTGCCGCCGAGCTCGTCCATCTCGACGAGTGTGACATCGGCTCCAAGTTGTCTCGCGCGAATCGCCGCCACATATCCGCCCGGGCCTCCACCGAGAACTGCTACATGAGACATGGCTTACTCCAAGTGCTTGATTCGTCCTTAGCGGATGCCGTCAGTCCGCTTCCGCCTTCATTTCCTCTTCTAATCGCCCGATATGCCGACCTGGGATGGGGTCTTCAGGAAAACGCTTCCGAAGCCTCCGCCACTCGTCCAATGCTTCCTGCCGCTTGCCCGCCCGCTCCAGCGAGTTCGGCAGCATGTGCTGGTAGTACATCGGAGCATCGGTCTCCACCGACTTGCGGAACATCTCCGCCGCCTCGAGGTACTTCTTCTCATGGAACAAGTACATGCCATAATCGTGGTATATCTCGTGTCGCTTCGGATTCGCGGCTATTCCCAACTCAAAGAGCTCGATCGCCTCCTCATCACGGTCTGAGCTCCACAGCATCCAGGCGGCCCCGTTATACGCCTCAACGAAGTGTGGATCGATCTGCACGATCTGCCGGCACAGCCGAATCGCCTCATCCCACCGGCCATTGTGCCAGTGATCTTCCGTATTGAGCCAGAGCATGTCCGTCAGCGCATCGCGGACCGTCCTGACTCGCTCCTCCGCCTCGACTGCGCTCATCGGCTTCAATTCCGGCTCCGCCTCCCCCGCCCACGTTGCGGTGGCCGAAATCACCAACAACCCTAATACCGCGAGCATCCATCTCATGATATGACTCTCTCCCCCCACACAGACGCGTTTCAGGCATTCTACTGGATTTCCAACCTCGGAACAAGCCAAACACACCCAACGCCGCTCAAAGAGTCAATTCGCTCGTGGGGCAAGAGCCGGTAGCGGCTGTCTATGATGAGGGAAACGAAGCATGACAGCCGGGCGACAGCGCCGCCAAACGATGTCCTGACGAGACTTACAACCGCGCCGTTGCAGCAAAGAGCGCACCAATCCCCGGGGCTTCCTCAGAATCTCCCCACCACGAAGTCCATCCGCATCCCGACCATTTGGGCGTCTCCGACTGGATACTCCCCTATTCGTCCTCCACCCACACCCCTCGCACCACTTCCTCCAATGTTGTGATTCCCTCCCGCGCCTTCTCGATTGCGTCCTCCCGCAGCCCCCTGAACCCGATACTCTCCGCCAACCTACGGATCTCCCCGGTTGTCTCTCGTCGCGTAATGGCCGACGAGATCACATCATTCACCATCATGATCTCGAACACCGCCAAACGCCCATGATAGCCCGTGCCTCGACACTTGTCACAACCCCGCCCCCGATAGAACGGTCCTTCGTCTTCGAGGCCGAGGCTGGCCAGCATCTCCTCTTTGGGTCGATCTTCCGTCTTGCACTCCGTACAGATCTTCCGTACGAGCCGTTGCGAGATGAACGCCGTCGCCGCTGAAGCCACGAGAAACGGCTCCGCGCCCATGTCTACCAACCGCGCCGCGCCGCTCGCCGCATCGTTGCAGTGAACCGTCGTCAGCACCAAGTGCCCCGTCAGCGCCGACTGAATCCCCATCCGCAGCGTCTCTAGATCGCGAATCTCCCCCACCATCAATATATCCGGGTCTTGACGGAGAATCGACCGCAGTCCGGCCGCGAAGTTCAGCCCAATCTTCGGATGCACCTGAATCTGCGTTGCCCGCGTCAACTGATACTCTACTGGATCCTCGATAGTCACCACATTCCGCCCCACGCGGTCCAAGGAACTCAAAATCGCGTAGAGCGTCGTCGTCTTTCCGGAACCTGTCGGGCCCGTCGCGAAGATCATTCCATGGGGCCGACTGACGATCTGCTCCTGCATCAGTTGCATATGATTGGGTCCGAAGCCCAATTCCGTCAATCGCAAACCGGTCGCCGTTTTTGGCAGGAGCCGCAACACCGCCGTCTCTCCA
>Ga0180437_10001031_pt1 | contig 49243 bp, 54 predicted proteins | sample SS_ome_4_FD_132410 | JGI IMG/M metagenome (GOLD analysis project Ga0180437, IMG submission 132410) | Hypersaline lake sediment archaeal communities from the Salton Sea, California, USA - SS_3_D_1 metaG | ecosystem: Environmental > Aquatic > Non-marine Saline and Alkaline > Hypersaline >... | reverse complement strand
TACAGCTGCTGCTACATGTACTATAGATGTAGAAGATGGCAGCAGCCCAGCAGACCTCCGACCACAAATTGCGGGTGGTACTGCAGCTCGAGTTGACGGAGCTGTCGTTCCTGGCGTAGCTACTGACCCCGAAGGCCAGCACTGCCAAATCAAGGCTGGCGGCGCTAACGCCTCTGACGTGGTACTGTGGGGTACCGACTATGCGGGTAACGAACAGGCCGAGGTCGTGACGATGAACGGCACTACCTGGGTAGAAGGCACTCTCGCCTTCCGTTCACTCGACTACGTGTTCATCGGCGCCGATGGTATTGCTTGGAACGCTGGTGTGACGAGTCAGTACGATCAGCAGGTAGAGGCCAACGAGCGCAACGAGATTCGTGCCTACGCACTCGAGGCGCAAGCTACCGCTGGTTCTACCGTGCGTGCGCTGTTGCTGCCGCAGGGCCAGGGTCTCGACCTAGCCACTTCGCCTGTACCGTTCCACAACAGTCAAGTAAGTTGGGGTGGTGGTGCTGCTACTACGACCGCAACCGTGTATGGTGTCTTGGCTACTGACGTAATTCACGCTACCCTGAATTCCTCGACCAATGTGGTTACGCTAGACAAAGCCCAGCGTACCGCAGCCAATACCATTACGCTTACTTTCTCAGCAGACCCCGGTGCCGCTACTACGGTGGGTCTGACAGTGTGGCGTCCGTAAAACAATCGGTAGGGCTTAGTATGTAGCTAAGCCCTACCATTTCCTTTTCTGGAGATTTTGATTATGCCGAACATTACGGTCTACAACCTTCATTCTAGCCCTTTGACTGTACCTGGTGGATGGTACACCAGCAGTATTCCTGCCAACAGCGCGGCGACGTTCCATGTAGACGACGTCGACGAGTTTGTCGAGGAGTCTCGGTTTGCCGCTATGGTGACCGGCGGCTACTTCCGTTGGGAAGCCTCTACAGGCGGCATGACATATAATCGCCAGTTGGTTAGTTTTGGCGGCGGTGCTGCCACTACAACTGCTACGGTCAAAGGTGTTGCCGCTACTGATTGCATTTTTGCTACGCTCAATACCAGCACCAATGTGGTTTACATTGTAAAGGCCGGCCGAACAGCTGCCGATACCGTAACGATCACCTTCTCTGGTGACCCCGGTGCCGCCACTACGGTGTCGTTAGTAGTATTTCGCCCGTAAGTCACCCAACACCTGATGGGTATCCTCGACTACCACTACAAAAACCTGCTGCCTGCAGTTTGGTCTCCCGATGGAGATCCTACTATGCGTTTTCGTGCGCAAATCGACGAGCAGGTGTCAGATCGCTTTCCCAACGCCAAAGATGTATTGTTGGTAGGAGATGCTGTTAGCCATTACTGGAAGCCAGACTCAGATGTAGACGTACTGTTGTTGGTTGACCAAGACGATGTGCCAGACGCTCGCGCCCAGTTAGATCGAGTCAACGGACACCCCTTGGCCAATACGAACAACAACGTCTACTTCTGGGTTTTTGGGTCTAACGTATCGCCGAACGTCATCGCCAAGCATTTTGGGCCTATCTACAGTCTCGGTACCAGTGTTTGGTATGGTAAGCACGTTCAGGACGAGATGGAGCTTCGTCGCGCCGCTGGTTTACTGCAGCGAGCTAACTGGAAGCTGTTTCGTGCCAAGTATATGGATGATCCTTTTCCGTATACATGGAAAGTCCTGAAGGTAGGATTCTCTACCTTGAGCGCTGCTGAGCGGACAGATATGCTCGATGCAATTCGATATCGAGTAGCACAGATAGACCGAAATGTGACTGAGCTTCTCCGCACACAACCAAAAGAAATCTGGCGTGCCGCTGAAGATTTCGATCAATACCTACAAGCAACCGAAGAAGTTCCGTTGGACGCTGATCAGCTTCCTCGTAAAGTTGTGTTGGCTATTTTGCACAGGTTTCGCTACGAAGATTTACTGGCTACTTTGGAGAGCGTGGACGATAGACTTACTCGCCACGAGCAATACCAGAATCGAACAGCCGCTCCTAGAAATAGGAAAGAAGATGGTGTTAGCGTTAAGATCCTTCGTGATCGTCTGCTTCAAATCTCGGACATGCTGTTGCAGCAGCAAGGCGGTTCCGCACGTGCAATAGAGTCGATGTATGCGCAGATTCAGCACCTGCTGGAAAACAGTAGGTACGTTCTGACGGACATGCGCCGACGACGGATAGCCTATTTAATCTACCGTCGATACTACCTCGGCAAACAGGAAAAGTAATGACCAAAACTACTACTGTGTACGGATCTGTAGTGTTGACTGGATCTACCGACAACCTAGATGCCGCCAAGTCGTCCTTAGCTTCACGCTACCAATGTTATCACTATCGAGACAATGCGATGTTGGTAGCGGACATAGCGGCCCATGAACTTGGAGAAATCGAGCGAGCTGCCAAGGACAACAATGTCCGCGTAGAACAGATTCGTGACGCCAGAACCGTTACGGCGGAGGAAGAACCTGTAGAGCAACCTAAACAGCCTAACATGGACCTGATTGCTGGCGGTTGGTATAAAACCAACGCAGATGAGCTTCCTTTGATTCACGTAATTGCGGCTCGAAATGAAGTTCGTCCCGACGGTATTCAGGTTTGGTTGTTCGACGTTGACTTTGTAGCTGCCGACGCGCTACCCAAACCTGCTACCCTGTCCGTAGAACAACTGAAGAGCTACAACCCAAAGCCAGCCAGCTTGGACGACTTTGACCGGTTGGACATCATTCCGCCTGATGGGTTTGAGCCCACCCCACATGCAATTCCTTCGGTTGATGATGACCAGGAAGAGTTCGCAGACAAAACCGAAGACATCTCTGGTGTCTCTCTGCCGCAAGCACAAGCAGCGGTTCAGCAACTACAGCAGATGCCTGGTTTGCGTTCTGCCGAGGTAGACATAGTACAAATTGCTCCCGGTGCTGGGTTCTATCTTCGAGCTAAGCCTCTTCGCCGTTTTGCTAGTCTACCCACCAAGGTGGCGGGTACCGCGGTTCTGTATCGATGAGTTGCAACATCTGTGACAAATTCCCGCTGAAGCGTGTGCAGAGTATAGACAAGCATCTGCTTGACGGGAAACGGTCTTTGATGGCTATCGCGGATCACTACCAGGTGGATATGAGTGACCTGCGTATGCACCTGACCACCTGTGTGCAAGGTCAGATGGTTCCTAGCGAAGATGCAGAGCTGCTGCAGTCACAGCAGCTACTACAGACAATCATTTTGCAGCTGCAGGACGACGTAGCTAAAGGTCGTCATTTAGAGTTTGATCCTGAGTCTGGAATCGACGGCCGTAGTATTTTTAGTAATTTACTACAGGCGATGCGTGAGCACCGCGAGACCGTGGTGACGCGCAATAAGATTCGCACGTCTGAGGAGATTTACTCTGGTTTACAGGAGAACGTGCTGACACCCTTCATCAGCACCGTCACTAAGATCTGTATTGACGAGAGTCGTAAAACGCGTGATGAATTGTTCGGCATCACGAAGCATCATGAAGATCTTCACCCGAAAATAAAAAAGGCTATCGATGAGATGCTGGAACGAATTGCAGACCGCATGAGTACTGAGGCTGTGAGTGATGCTCCTGAGCGAGTCAAAGCAGTTTTGGACGCAAAAAAGCAGAAGCAACCCAGCGCTACCAAACACTAGACCTATTTTCTAATCCTGCCCGCCGTCGTCCTGCTGGATCACTGGCGGGCATTGTTTTCCTTGACACCTACGTCCTGTAGGTGTAAACCAACTCCCAACCCAACACGTTACTATCTAACCAACGCAGCCCGGAGGCTGCACGAGGTCTTGTTTTGCGATGCATACTCACGTTTATTTTCATTTTGGCGATCGTTCCTACGGCAACGGCCGCCCCCGCTAGAGCCTCTCAAACCAACTACACCTGCGGAGGAATGCAGCAGCTAGAACAGTTCATCGACGATACACTACGGCGTACTGGATACAAAAAACGTTTCAGGCGCCGAATCGCCGGTCCGTTGTCTAAACGCATTACGGCTGAAGCTGCTCGCTTCAAGCTAGATCCTCTGGCGATGGCTGCCGTAGCGTTGGTAGAGACGGGGTTTAATCCATACGTACGCGGCCGGTACGGCGGCCCCGGCAACTGGCAAAACGAAGCCGGTGTGTGGCAGTTAATTCCTGGCGATTCGCCTGTGCGCGCTGCCAACAAAACAGTTGTGGGCTGTAGGCCAGGTGGAAGAGCGGCGCGTTGGTGGACAAAAGTATGGAAGTATCGCTACCAAGGAAAGAAGTGCCTATACCCAGATGTAGCGAAGCATCGAACCAACGTAGGTCGCTTCCGAAGAAAAGAGCTGAAAAACATCTACGTGGGTACCTGGATTGCGGCGTTCGAGATGAGACGTCATATCGATGGATGCAAAAAGCGCCGTCCGCGCGGACATCGATGGCACACCCCAAACTGGCTCAAGCGATGGAAACGCCGACACCCCTCATTTGTCATTACAAAGCTCGAACGGTACTTACATTATAACTGGGGCAGTCGCCAGCTACCTAAGAGTCGCTACCGGTACGCTTTGTTTTCTCGATATGAGCGTGTACTAAAGGGTGTATGCAAACGTACTCACCCGTCGACAACAGCAACACTTCAAGCTTCCCATTGACTCGCTGTAAAACCTTCTTAGGAAACACTTGAGGTCATGCAAATAAATGCTTGACACACGCCAGCAGTCATTGTATGCTGGCTTCACATCAAGGGGATGATCCCCAAAACAACCCGTACGGAGGACATAACCAAATGAGCAACCACTACCGACAAGGCGACGTACTTCCCCTGAAGCGCAATGATCTCTCGATCGAGAAGCTGCGCGAGCAGGCTGAGTCCGTTTCCAAAAACCGCTGCATCCTGGCGGAGGGTGAGGCCACCGGCCACGCCCACCGTGTTGAAGAGCAGCCCCGTAACGGCGAGTCCGTCGAGATGTTCATGCTGAATAGTCAGCCGATCCTGTACATCCCGGAGTCGTTTGGGCCGACCAAGGTTCAGCATGAGGAGCACGCCGCCATTACGCTCGAGCCCGGCTGCTACGAGATTCGTCAGCAGCGCGAGTACCGCGACGGCGAGATCCGCAACGTGATGGACTAACGTCACCCAACCCCAGCACTGCCCGCGTGTGACTAACTTGCACGCGGGCATTTTTGTTGGTACAGTAGACTATGACCAGTCTAATCGCTAAGCAGCTCTGTTATGACCGGCTCCCGGTAGTGCAGCCGTACTATCCTATTGTTGGTATTCCAAGTTGTCTAACTAACCATGGGAGAACTAGGTCCACTGTTGTGGTACGGTTAAATAGAATCGACAGTCGGCCCGAAGTTTCTAACCTGCGCGATGATCTGTGGTTCCGTCTCGTTCACCACCTGCTTGGTTAAAAATGCACTCGACTCGAAAATTGTGTTGACAACCGACACAACCTGTGGTTTACTTCCCCAGTAGACAGAAAAAACAAAGGAACTGAAAATCCACTACCGCGGCTTGGCCGCAAACAAACCTGTCAACAGGAGGACGAATTGATTAAAGAACTGACACCCGAACAAGAGGAACTGATGGAGGTCGTTCGCGACGAATGGCTTGGTATCGGTCTCGCAACCCAGAAGAGCATGAACCGCGAAGCGGCCAAGGAGGCGGTCAAGCAGTCGTACGCGTGTGCGAACCTCAAGCTGCCTGAGTACGTCTTCTTTGCCCGGTCGCCCAAGGAAGGGGCACTCAAAACGGCACTGCTGAAGCAGCAGAATCCCGAAGCCAGCTGGGACATCCAGCCGTACCACGCATCGGTGTTGACCAAGAAGGCCACCAAGCTGATGAAGGAAGACAAACTTCCCGAAGATATTGCGAAATTCGCTCAGGAGGCCTTCCAATGGGCGTGTTATGGACAACATGACGCCGGTTGGTTGAGTTTCTACGATTTCTTCAGCCGCATCGGTGTCGAAGGCCTGGAGCAGCTTGAGGGTCTCAAACAGGCAGCGCGGTGGTGTGGTTGGTGGTGGCCGATGGAGAACATTGTGGTGATCTCGGAGCGTCCGGGCTCTCTGTTCCGTGACGACCAGGGTCGGCTGCACTGTGAGGACCGTAAGGCCATCAGCTACTCAGATGATTGGGGCCTCTACGTGTGGCACGGTACCAACGTACCTGAGTACGTGATCGAGCGACCCGAGTCCATCACAGTCGATGACATCATGAAGGAAGCCAACGCCGAGATCCGCCGTATCAAAATCGAGCGGATGGGCGAGAACACTTTCCTCGATCGTGCCAACGCACAGCTGCTCGACGAAGACCTGGATGCCTTCCAGTTTCCGCGGAAGCTCTGGAAAGTCGATTTCAACAACGGGAATGAGGATCCCTGGGTGGCGGTGCAGGTTACCAACTCCACCAAAGAGCCCGACGGAACACATCGGCAGTTTGTGATCCCGGTTCCGCCAGACATGCGAACGGCCGCCCAGGCCATCGCATGGACCTTCCAGATGGATCCAGACGAGTACAAACCCCTACAGGAAACCTAGGATTGATGGGTTTGGGTGCGCAATAAACTCCTTGCAACCCCCTTCGTTCGTTCGTCACTGCGCACCCAAACCCATCCTCTATAATGACCAATCGAGTCAATATCGATCCCTTCTGGATTAGCCTGGGTGTGGTACCCGATAAGGCTTCTAGAACAAATACACGCCAGGACCGCGTTTAGGTGGATCGCACCCTCACACGGGTGCGTGAGATTGAAACTTAAACTATAACGGTAAACTCTAGTGGAACCAGGAGAAATTTCTATGGCCCACTATTTTACCAAAGACGGTCGCCGTGTCAGCATTTTCAATCCCATCACACAGGCAGAGCTTTCTAGTATCCCCGACGCTCGTAGTTGGTCTGGCCGCGAAGATCTGATCAGTGACGCTTCATACCAAGAACTACAAAAGTTGGTGGTAGACGCGTTCGCTGTCGAGTCAGATGACTACATTCTGGGATTCGTCAGCGGATTCAATGGGGCTATGACGCGTGTCAAATCGATGGTGTCAGACGAGGCGGAATATGAAACAGTGTGGAACAATCTCATGCTGATGCTGTCTGAGGCAGCTCGATTTGTTTCGCCTGACGCAGCTGATGACGAAACATCTTACATCACCCTACCGGAACCTGGCTCCCAGAACAATTAAATAGTTGTAAAACATCGATGCGACAACAAAAACCAAAGAGGAGGTCGCACCGATGAGAAGCCCACAGGATCAAAAATTAGCTGAATTTGTAGCCTTGTCCAAGTGTCTGCCTACGTTGGTAGAGAAGATCGACGGCGAAGGACCAAAACAAAGCGACATACGACAGCAGTTGGCTATTAGCGTCATGACACAAATGAGCCAGCTTCTGGCAAGCTGGTTTCCGTGTCCATCCAAACCCACTCTGCCTGATGTCCCTATTTCCACAGACGGTACTGGACCAGCAGTCACAATCGGTGACATCGGATCCCAAACTACTGCCGCCAACGTAACAGAAAAGATTACGCCTGACAACGAAGTGTGGCGAGCTGAGCGTCAGTTGGTGCAGGAGCGCATTCTCTCGGTCATCAGTAATAAGCTTGACGACGTAATGCCCGCGGACAGTCCCGGCACCATGATCGATATTGATGCTGATGGGTATGTGCGTGCTTACGTTATTCCAGACGCTTCTAGCAAGGAACCACTCAATATTTTTCGGTTCGCCGTGCAGCTTAAGCCAATCGACTAGCCTACTTCTTTGCGGTTGTCATGGCTTGACGACTGTCAACTTACCTACATTTGACGTTATCCTTTAACAGGAGAACCCTGCGATGCAGAAGTTTGCCGAAATTACGAGTTTGGTGTATCCGCTTCAAGAGATACAGGACCGAGCTTCTCTCGAAATTCCTACAGAGTACTTTCGCGAGGAATCTATCTCCGAGTCGTCCGACCAGCAGATAGCGCATTATCGTCTGACCTACTACGTACGTGCTGACAATGATCCATCAGGCGAAACAATAGACGTGCGTGCGAAGTTCGATCAGATCGTGCCTGATGTCATGCGCAACAACGACTACGCAGATATGGTCTGGGAAATTACCGAAGATGAACGCGGACGGAACGAGCGGGGCATCACCGTTACCGTTACGTGGGAAGAAGACCAGCCGCAAGAAGAGCCTTTGTTCACCGGCGCATATCGACAAGCCAATGACGCTATGTCGGTTGTGCCGCTGACCGTATACGCTGACCAAGACGTCTACAATGTGGCCACTGACGGCAACACCTTTCAGGTACTCCACAACGGCAAACCAGTGGTGGAAGATGCACCTAGTGCTGCTTACGCCCTTGGAGCAATGGTACCGCTGCTGCGTGATGCTCTACAGCAGATAGAGCACACTAATGGCATGGAGCCTTCCGGTTCAAACGATTTTCTCGCCGGCATCGCTATGGCGATCGTTGATTCTCCTGAAATTACCGATGAGGCTAAAGAGCATTTTGTTACGTTTTATGAGTTGACTACGCTGAGGGATTGGGACGCGGTGACGGAAGATCCTGACGAGATATAGATGACCTTCTATGTGTTAGCTTCAGCTTTCTCTGCCTTCAAAGACATTATGGCGGTCTTTGGTGGATTTATCACGATCGCGGCTACCGTGTTCGGTATATGGCTAGCTCTGCGCAAAAGAGCTGAAACCAAACGGCGGCAGGAACGCGACGACAATATGGAACTGAGCGGTAAGTTTGCTACGCTGGAAACCAAAGTAGACTATCTTCGCGATGCGGCTGATGGCATCGAACGTCAATACAAAGAGTTTCGTGATTCTGCTTTGCAAGAGCAACAGGAACTCATGAAGCAATTGCAACAGCTGCGTACCCGCAGTGACCAATACCAAAAAGAAGCGGATGTAGATTCTCTGCGTAGTGAGGTGCGGAGAATCCAGGATCACTTACGTCGTCTTGATGAAGATTTCAGACATCATCGAGACATGGTGCTGGAGAAGTATCTGACTTTGGCTAGTTATCAGAACGACCTTCTGATGTGGACAAAGTCATTTGATGACCTTCGGCAGTCGTTGCGGGACGTACAGCAAACATTAACCAAGAGGATCTAACGGTGCAAGACGGAAACGGCGACGGAAAATCTCCAATGGTGAAAACTTCTAGTGGGCTTGAGGTAGAGCAAGAAGGTGAGCGTCGGCCCATTACGGAAGTGATCAACACATACGAACTGGCCGGCGACGACATCCGAGCCAAGCTGATGGCTTCACTCAAAGCAGCCATCATGGAAGCTCGAGAGACCAGGAAACAAGCAAAGCGTTACGTTGCTCGGCAGGCCGAACAAACAGCACACGTTGGATGAGTAAACAGACAGAACAGCTTCCGGATCCAGTTCAGCTGGTTCAGCAGGCCATCGCAGCTGATCTGGACTCTGCCGTACTGACGGAACGTAGTTTCGATGTAGCGAACAACGTTATCGAATGGTGTACCAACCACCGCTACCTCAACGCATCCGACCCACTATGGCCGCGCCAAATCGAGATGCTGTCCAGGTTTTTTGAGGACGTGTGTTACTTCTGCAGCGACGCTGACTACATTCACGGTGTTCCGGTTGACGACCCTGTTGGCGATGTATTGGATCGGTTCTGTTTGTTAGAGCATGGTGTTTGTCCTCGCTGCCGGCGCAACAGACTTGAGATGCTGTCTGAATGGCAGCGAGATCCTCGCTACGCCCGCTACCATGTTTGGGATCCCAGCGTAAAACTGCGTGGTGTCCCACCGAACGAGTTCAATGGTATTTGGGGACAACGGTCAGGTAAGAGTTTTGCCGTCGCTACTTTTTTCTGGACGTACGTGCTGCATCGTTATCTGTCAGTACCCAATGTGCCAAGCTACTTCAGATTGGCTTCCAACACGGTACTGGAAGCGGCATTTGTTTCTCCCATCAAGGAACAAGTAAAGACGTACATGTGGACTCCTTTCCTGCACGTGTGGGATAGCAGCCCTTGGTTCCGTGAGTTCGTCGGTCACCTCAAACAAGAAGAAAAGCGGATCGGGATCCCGCTGTACTACCGATCAGTAGAGTCTCTGGCCTTCCCTTCTAAGCGGTTGGTTGCCTACATGAAGGCTGCCAACTCCGGTACCCTCCGTGGTGGTACACGTTGGGTAGCCGCATTGGACGAGCTTGGCTGGTTCAATGCAAGCGATAGCGGAAAGAAACGTGCAGGCGTCAAAGACGGCACGGAAGTCTTTACCAGCATGAATAGGTCTTTGCGTACCGTCCGCACTAGAGCTAACAAACGTCGCAGTCAACTGGGTGACTATGATACTCTGGATGGCTATATGTTCTGCATCAGCAGCCCCAGCAGCATCAATGACCCAATTGAGCAGCGAGCCGCTATAGCGCAAAAGAGCCCTCGAATGTTCCACGCCAGGTATGCCACCTGGGAAGTGAACCCAGAAGAGGATGAGGATACGATCCGCGAAGAAGAGGGATCTGATCCGATCAAGTTCAAGCGAGACTACTGCGCTCAACCACCCAGAGCCGCAAGTCCCTTTATTGAGTCTGGTCCGTATCTGCAACAAATGGTGGACCACAACCTTACCAAGAGGCCTTTGTTTGCGTACACAATCGAGGCCAAGAATGATCGCGACACGGGGTTGACGCTGCTGCGCCCGACTCTTAAACGTCGTGGGGCTGACAAGTCCATTCCGAGAGTGCTGGCGGTAGACAACGGAGAGAAAGCCAACTCGTTTGCTTTGTGCGTCGCTAGCTATTATCCAGAACATGACGGTGTGTTGATGGAGGAGTTCCTGGAGGTGGCGCCATACCAGCACCATCAGGTAGACCTCCAGTGGTGTTATGACGAACTTATTTTAGGCTTGGTTCGTACGTTCTCTATTGAGCAGGTTCTGTACGATCAGTGGGAATCTTCCTACGCGGTTCGTGATCTGCGGACTAACTACGGTGTTGACGCCAACCAGTATAGTTTGAAGTGGAAAGATTTTGACCGGTTTAAAGATGACATCAAAGGAACCAAAATTGGGTTTCCTGTGCCAGAGACAGAGCCAGATGATTTGCTGCTAACCAACAACCTGGTGGAGCGTGCACGTACGCCACGAGCCCACTTCCAACTGCAACTTACAACAGTCAATCAGTTCGGCAAGACCGTAACCAAACCAGATCAAGGTAACGACGACCTATTCCGCTGCGCTGTCCTGGCCCACTGGGCTATTACGAATAACAGGGATCGTTATCGTACTAGAGCCCGAGGACGCAGACGTAGCGGAGGATCGCGCAAAGTAGCGTTTGGGCGTTCTGCCGGTGGTCGTAGGGGCGGGTTTGGTGGTCGTCGAGCGGGTAGACGTAGAAGGTTCTGACGTGGAAGCTGGACCTACCATTTGCAGCGTTTGTCATACTGCTACACAAGCGGTAATTGTAGACCTTAAAGCGTACAATGAGCATAAAGTACCAGTGTGGTACTGTCCGACGTGCGATCTGTCTTTGCCTGTTATGCAGATAGACCGACATGCTTGGGTTGATGCGTATGCTTGGGATCCGCCGGGGTTTGCGTACGGTGCGTTTGTTTCAGACCCTAAACACTGTATTGGATGCGACCAACAAACCAGGCAAGCCGACATCGATCTAGTCTTGATTGATGCGTTCCCATTTTGGGAAGCAAGGCAGCCTTCTTGGGTTTGCTATCGTTGCGGCTTCACTGACCGAGCCATTTACGCTAACCGCCATCTTTGGGCAGACCACTACAAAGACTGGAAATAATGATGACGATTCAAGAGCAGATCCGCCAAACAGCGGCTAGTATGAAAATAAAACTCACCTCAAGGCAACTGAACCGGATTGCCGGTACGGTAAAGTTTAGTCGCGTTCGTGTAGCTAGTAATCTGGATCCGTTGATCCGAAAGGAACTGCAGAAGCTGGCTGACGAAGCGTTGCAAGAGCTTCCTGTCGTCAATACAACAGAAGCAGAGGCACGCAACCGTGAATCCGCCTTCAAGCAGATTGACGACAGCCTGTCTAGCGGGCACTGCCCACGCTGCGGAAAGAAAATGCGTGAGGTGAAGTTGGCCGACTACTCCCCAGCTCTCTATTGCGACGGTGAGTGTAGAATCACTTTGTGGATGCCTGAGAAACAGTAAAACAGAAGAGGCGTTCTTTGTTCTATCCCAAGTACAACTACAGTAACGGACTGATCCGTCCTGCTGGCCGTAAGGTAGCGGCGGTATCTAAAAGTAGATCACGTAGACGTGTTGCTAACATGAGCGGAGGTGCGGGCGGTTTGATGGGTGCGGGCGGCGGAATGATGTCGGCTTATAGTCCAGTTTATGAGCGTGCTGAAGACCCCACGCTAGCGGAAGAGTTCCTACCAACCGATACACAGACGCAGAATAAAATCTTCCGCAACATTATCATGTTTGATCCGGTTGCTGGACCGGCCACTGAGTACTGGCGTGATTTGGCTTTCTCCAAACACGTTCGCTTAGGTGGTATCGAAGACGAGAAGATTCTGCGGTTCTACCAAGACGCTATTGAGTCTAGTGGTATTGAATCCGAGATGCCATGGCTTCTGAACGACTATTTGACGTTCGGTCGCTTCGTTATGCATATGGATTTTGATGACCAACGTGGATTCTGGACGCAGCTCATCGTTCACGATCTAGACTTCGTCGAGATCAACGTTCCTCCCTTCCCGTCGGAAGATCCTATCATCAACATCCAACCGACGCACGAACATCGCGACTGGGCTGTATCTCGAGATCCTCGAGTTATGGAGCAACGAGAAAAATACGACCCTGAAATCATCAAGTTGATGGCTATGGGTGACCCTTACCCATTGCCCGCAGAGCACACGCTGTTTATGGCTCGTCGAGCTTTCGCTACCGACTACTATGGCACTAGTTATCTGACGCGTATCATTCCATTCAAAATTATGGAGAAGGCGTTGATCGACGCCGAAGTAGCGGCAGCACGCCGTCGCGCAGGACCCGTATGGGTAATCAATGTGCCCGAGGCTTATGAAGCCGATGAAATCCAGGAAATCATCGACCAGTTCTTCGCAATTGAGGAAGATCCAATCGGCGGCAAGGTAGCGGTTCGTGAAGGTGTGACTGTATCTCCTATGGGAGGAGGTAAATCGGATTTCTGGACTCTGTCTGATGAATATGACTTCCTTCGGTCCGCTAAGCTGAACGCTCTGGGCATCAATGATAGTTTCGCGGATGGGTCAGCCACTTTGGCCTCTATGGAAAAGAACGTTGAACTGTTTGTTGAGAAGCTCAGAGCCATCAGAACCCACTTCACCGAGAAGGTCATTATCGACAAGATGCTGCGCGGGCTGGCGCGGATTCATGGTTACGCCAAAAAGCCTGCTACCCAGGTAGCTCATCGGTATCGTATAGCTAAGCGAGAGATTCCAGACTCTGAATTGATCATCCCTACGGTTGAGTGGGATCGCCCTCTAGAGCCTCATGCTGACTTGGACTACTGGGATCTCCTGGAGCGTCTCGACGCCAAAGGCATCGTGGTGACGAAACGTAAATGGGCTCAAGCGGCTGGCTACGACCTCGATGAAGCTATTGATGGTTCTGCTGCCGATATGAAAGACCGAGCCAAGCTGTATCAGATTAAGTCCGCACAAGCCAAACAGGCAGAAGACGCAGGGTTTGACCTTGAAGGTAACATGCTGTCTGGTGGTGAGATAGGCGGCGGGGGTGGATTTGGCGGTGGTCTGTTGGACGATGGTCCTGATTTTGGTGAGTTGGGTGGTGGCGAAGAAGGCGGACTAGATTTCGGTGGAGAGGGAGGAGGCGGGGAGTTTGAACCAGGGGCTCCTCCGCTCGAGGTAGAATTGCCTGCGGCTGAGACGCCTGAAGCTGGGCCTGGTGGTGCTGGTGCCTCTATGGGCCCGTCTCGTTTTTCTACCGAGCGCCCCGAGACCAGATTTCGGTACGCCATGCCTAATGACTACCGTGACCTGGAACGCACTCTAGACGCTATTGCGATCTGGAACGATACTGGCCTCGTTGCCGGTATGACCAAACGTAACGTGGCACAGCACCTGGACAGAATAGCCCATATGGCACCCACAGACCGAGATAGTAGACGGTTAGATCGTATGCTGCGCAGAGCTGAACTTAACTCGGTTCAGGCTGGGATAGTTCAGTACTGTGCCACTCGTTTGGGTTTTGTTCATCGACCGTCAATTGACTCTAACACCATCCGGTTCCTTCAGCATACGTTGGTTGATCAAGCAAACCAGTGCGGCCTCACCAAGCAGCTGAACAAAGAGTTGGAAGTGCTGACTAGGATTGCTCAGGCTGTTACCAAAACACCTTCAGCCGGTTTACGCAATCTTACTAGCCGAGATCAACAAAAGGTTCCGGACCATCAGGTACTGACCGGATTGCTTTGACTTGACAAAGTCAATCAAACGTTATAGCCTTAGCCTATGCAACGTGTTTTTCAAGAGCTGAACCGGATGGTTCAAGAAGGTGTGGTCGACCAGTATGCCGTAGGTGGCTCAGTTGGTTACATTTGTTACGTCGAACCGTTCTTTACGGAAGACATCGACGTGTTCGTGCTGCTTCCACAAACGTCCATCTTGGTTTCGATGGCACCTATCTATGCTTGGGCGGCTAAGCGGGGATTTGAGCCAGACGAAGATGCCCTTTTGATTCATGGAGAGAAGGTTCAATTTCTTGTAGCACCTACGACGTTGGAGGAAGAAGCTATTCAGAACGCCAGACAGCTACGTTTGTTTGGCGAGACGGTTTCGGTGATGTCTCCCGAGTTTCTGGTAGCCACCTCGCTTCGTGCTGGTCGAGCCAAAGACTACGCCAAAATAGAGAAGATGTTGGACGAGTACAGCCTTGATGAATCTACATTGATGGATTTGATTACTCGCTTTGGACTTCAAGACCGATGGCAACGCGCTGCGCCTTCAGTCGTTGAGGCAGCTTATCGTACGTTGGTAGCTGCTAAGCGGCGGTCTAGAAGACGCGCAGCTCAGCAACCTTTCAGCCTTAAAGCAGCAACACTGATGCGTCTCCGAAAACGAGCAGATCAGTTGCGAAATATCAGGAATCAACATGTCGACTAAATGTCGGTGTCACGACGACCGTGACGTTGCGGCTGAACGCGACCACGATCAAGAAGACTTCAACTGGACTGGTTTTGAGGGCTACCAGTGGACCAATGAGTGGTTTGTAGATCAGCGAGGTCCATATTTGACTACCATGATAGCTGAGACAGAACAGTTGGATCGTCCCACAGCCGACATGATTGCGTTCTTTGAGAAACGAACCAAGGATCACATCAACCGTGTCATCAAGTACATGAAGATGCTGGAGAGCTTTGAAGGGCTACGGCGAGACGAGCTGGTTGCGCGAGGACTTCAGCATGACCAGGACAAGTATACAGATCGGGATCTGGTCATCCCGTACATCTGGGTGACTGAGTACCATCGAGTCAGCAACGAAGACGGTTCCGTACCGGACGACTTACAACGTCAATACGAACTAGCCGGCCAAGCTACCGAGCAGCACGTTCATCAGAATCTTCATCACCCGGAAGCTCACGACGATCCAACCGATATGGATCTGTTGGATTTGGTCGAAATGGTGGCTGACTGGTCTGCTATGGCGGAAGAACTAAGCCGAGGTAGTTGTCGGGAATGGGCTGACGAGAACATCGGAAGCAAGTGGCGGTTCTCTAAAGACCAAGTCGACATCATCTACCGTGCTATCAACTGGATTGAAAACAAAGGCTCTACTAGGACAAGCTCAATGCGCAAACCACGAAACGCCTCTAATGTGTTAAAGTATAAAGGACATCTATACCGAGCTGCCGTTGAGCCTACTTGGATCCAGCGCCTCAAGTCCGGCGTTGACCCAGAAACCAAAACGCACCACAAACACCTATTAAGTGACATCAAAGAGATGCGAGTTCTGTTGGAGCGTTTCTTTCAGAACCACGGTTCTGTGGTGTTCGACGAAGAGCACATGCAGTTGCTTAGTCAGCTCAAGCAGTTGCTGGCTACATATGAGTACCCAATCAACCTAGTCGAAACTAAACAAAGTGACGACGATTTTCTACTAGACCTGTTGGAGTAAATCGATGCAACGCCGTTCCGCGATTGACTTCAATCTACCAGAGGATCACGTAGAGCAGGCAGTGATGAGCCGCTGGCCGGGAGTCCGGACAGCATTAAGAGTGTGAAGTTTCGCTTGTACGAAGTTGGGTTCAAACCGCTTGATTTGCCTCGTGGTGTATTGCAATATGACGAGAGAGGCAGGACGCGAGTGATCGCTTTGATGGATCAGAAGAGGGGTAAGGTTGTGGTGATGAGTCATAGAGATCGCCAGTACGAAAACCTCACTAGGAAGGATACTACGAACATGACTACGACAGCACGATTTAACCGCTTCCAGGAAAGTCAGATTATAGACGAAATCTGGGGTCTTGAGCAGGACCTGGATCACTTCAATCGACTGCGCGACCAAGGCCGCATTTCAGACGAACAGTGGGATGAAGAAGTAGAGGCAATCCAAGAAGACCTAGACCGGTTGGAACGAGAACTCCGGCGAGGCCGCTAATGGCTACCTGGCCGAAAGTATCGGGCCCCGTGCTGGAGGACGTAAATCAAAATCCTTCAGTGCAGCAGCTGGTGTCTGAAATGATCGCTGCTACTCGAGAGTACATCGACGAGTGGGACGCCGAGTTAACCGCGTTGGCGACGAGTGCTGCACAAGGTGATGCCGTCGTAGCGTTGATCGAGATGGCCACCTCAGTTCAGGAAGTAGCAGAGCAGCTACAGCGCTTTCGTCTGGAGGGCATCGAACTACAGATGACCGGTATAGCGGAATTCCTACAGCGGTCCGAAGAGGCATACCAGGATATGAAGCAGCAGGCTGATGATGCTGGTGAAGGCGTGTAGAGTTATGAACCAACGTCAACTAGAGCAGCTGCCCATTGATGAACTCGACCGTATGGCGTTTGGGGTCACGCAAGGTATCCAGCAGCTGCCGATCGATCAGATCCAAATCAAGTACCAAGACGATTTCGAGAACGCTTTGGACTACGTCGAAGACTGCCTTGACTGCTACGTAGATGCGTTGGATGAACCTGTTGAGGTTTCGTTGGAGCGTGGTGTCTATTGGCTAGAGGATGGACACCATCGTTACGTAACGGCGGTTGGTCTGGGGAACGATACCATTTTGGCCGACCTGACGATCAAAGATAATCCGATACGGGTGTTGACTAGGCCGGCTCAGTAATAGGCACTCCGATGAACACTAAACTCAAACAAGCGTATCAGGAACTTCAGCAACAATACGGTCCTATGGTTGTGTACGAAGACAACGACGATTGGGCTGAAGTGGCGCTGGACGAAAACGAAACCGGGCAATCTGATGAATTTGTCTTGGTACACGATCCCCAAGCGTACGCAGCAAGTGAAGCCAGTACAGAAGAGCTAGAGAAGCTTTGGCTTGACCGTAACAAAGAGTCTGCTGTCGAAACTGCAAGAACACTCTGCTTTGAGAACGCTGTGGCGGATTCTTGGTCTTCTGCTTTGAGGGATATGGAAAGAGGCTATTCGGATGAGTTTGTTCGTTACTGGTATGACGTCACAACGGTAGAGAAAAATGGCGTACCGAACGTACTATCAGTCTTAGCAGACTACGCCAGCGAAAACCCAGATTATTGGGTTGAGGGACTCAAGAAGCCCAAACAGAGACTGCGTAAACGGTACAAAGGTGACAAGGATCCGGTGCTTACGGGACCTACCGATGAAGAGTGGAATCAGATGTCGATGGAAGACCGACTTGATGCTGCCAAGTACCCTAAACCAACAGCAGCCAATATACGCTGGGGAATCAAAGAGTGGCGTCGTATTTTGGAGGAGCGAGGCAAGGCAGGAGACCTCGAGCTGACCGACAGCAGCTACAAACAAGCAGCAGACTACGCTGAATGGAGTTGTGCTAACTACTCCGAAGACGACTTACTGGACAACTTCGGTGAGAATCTTCTTCCCTATGATTGGCGCGATGACGTAGCTGAGTATCTTGCAGGTACGTCAGATGCGGATGCTCTGCAGCTGACCTACGCACGGGATTTTGATGTTCAACGTACTCCGTCGGGTGTTTACTGGTGGCGAATTGAGTAACGATATGATCAAATTCCGCGGACACCTATATCGAGCTGCCTACACGCCAGCGCCGCTTAGCCTCAAAATCAGCAAACGCAAGTCCGATTTGGCACGTAAGAGCTTGATTGGCTTCTTGGCTCAACTAGATGGAGAAGCAGCCGGTAAATTGGCTGAGTGTTGTTTGTGGAAGCTACCGACGCTACGCAACCTGCTGAGCTTCCTGGTTCGTGATTGGAATCGTACGCTTGACGATGACATTATGTCGTCAACTTCATTGAGTCAGATCATCAACCAGTTTGATTTGTACGGTCAGTACTCCGAGTACGAACAGCGTATTCTGCAGCAGTTCCAAGATCTCGTAGAAGACGCCAACGACAATTACTACGAAGTGGACCTGCTGGACCACCGGTGGGACGACATCGAAGAGGCTTACGATTATGACAACGGTGAGGGGAGTTTCGCCGCAGAGGCAGCTCCCGTCCTCCGCAACCTCACCAAACTACCCTCATGGCTCAAGGCCTACCGACAGTTCATTGATGACTTGCGTGCTACTTTGGAGTGGCAACAGCACAAGTCCAGAAGTTATTTGCAGCAAGGGGCTGAAGACCCGCATCCGCCGGGTGTAGAAGATTTGGAGTTGGTGTGGCACGCCACTACTGCCTATAAACCCATCCTCGAGCAAGGCTTCAAAACGCGCTCGGAGTTAGGTGGTCAGGGTGGTCTCGGCGGTAGCATGAGCACCACCGGCATACAACAAGAAGGTATCTCGTTCACCGGTAACGAAGAAGTTGCACGGTCGATTTTGGAATCGTTCTGGGATATGGCGGAGTTGCTACAAGGACCTCGAGACAAAACTACCCTGATGGCTTTCGCCCGCAGGCTAGAGATTCCCGAAGATACGATTCAGAAGTACATTCCCCAACTTTACCGTATGGACGAAGACGAGCAGCTGAGTCCACGAGATACTTTTGACATCGTCCGCAACATCATCGGTCAGGCGAGTGTCTTGGGTACGTATTACGATCCCGTGTACCTGCTGGAAGAAGGAACCGTCGACACCTTCATGCGTTTGAAGCCTAACGACACTGGCGTCATCGAAGCCATCATCGACACTACCAAACCAGACGCTAGATACTTCCGGTCGATGGATGAGTGGCGCGTACCGCTTGACGCCATCGTCAGCTATGGTCCAGTAGGTAGCCAGCAACTACCCAGAAGCGCGTCGGCGATTCAACGACAAGCCGCCAATCCAGCACAGGACGAGGCATTCAGACGTCAAGCCGTACAGGCGTACGAAGAGCTAATCCGGCGCGCAAACCAAAAGCAAGCCAAGCCGGTCAAAGCTACCGGCGAAGACATTGGACCAGACGGCAGAATAGTTGCCTGGTCGATAGACAACCTGGAAGCTGGGTTGAACGTCCAACTGCGTCCCCGCCCCGCCGGCAGTCAAACCAACGGACAGTATATCCACAGTAAGTTTGGTCCATCTACTATCATTCTGTACAACGGTGACCCGCAAGGTGATTTCTGGCGCAGCGATGTAGACCACCAACTGATGCTACTACCATATGCCTTGTCCCGTCGTACGTTTGTTCATGAGTACATTCATGCGTTGGATTGGAAGCGTGCTCCCCATATCGGATATGGCGGACACAAAACTATCGGCGAAATGGACGACCAGGAGTATGCTGCCTACCTGTCGGAGCCGGCTGAGTTCAATGCATGGTTCCAGTCGTTTGCGAATGAAATCGAACGCGAGATAAATGTCTTTGTCGACAAAGTGCCATCGAATATGTGGCCTGACCATATGAAGGTGACGAACGCGTTCGTCACCTGGTTCATGCGGTCATTTAAGCACAATGGCTGGCGTATCGATATCTTGCCGGCAAAGATCCAACGCAAGATCCAAAAGCGGCTGGCTCAGATGTTTCAACACGTTTGGCGTGATCCTGAGCCCGATCAGTTCGATATTCAGAAGTATCTAGCTAGCATGAACGAGCAGCTGTGGGCCATCATGGAGATGCGGGTAGAGCGGCTGGACTACATGGATGACCCTGATGGTGTAGAGACACGGTTTGATCAATTCATCGGCAGTTCCTTTGAGGAGTTCCTGTCCATACACGGAAGTTACCTCGATAAACTCCAAGGTAGTCAGCTTCTGGCTGCCAAAACTGGACTGAGGGAATTGTACCGACAGTTGCAACAAGAACGAGACGGGGTGGTGCAGGCGGGTCGTAGAAAGAAAACTACCGCTGCTTACTATCGTCAATACGAACCAGGTGCGTTAACACATCGGCGACACTCACCGAGGTTGTCGGACTATGTTGTGTTGTTTACCGACGACGAAGAACGAAACCAGCACTACGGCGACCACGTTTGGACATTAAATACTGATCTGCCTGAAGTTCCTGACTACATCATTGAGTTTGCTGCCGACTATTACGATGTTGACTTGAAAGAAGCCGAAGAGTTAGTCGACCCACCCAACATAGTAGACTCGGCCGGTGCGTGGGACGATCCTGAGTTTGTTTATGCAGTGTGGGAACAGTTTGAGGAGCCCGGCTACCGCACCTACGATGGGGCTGTCGTTCTGGACAAAGAAGCGGTTCAGCTGGAGTATCGGTACGACGAAGACTAACTGCTTGACATCCTGCCTTTGCCGTGGTATCTTCACGGCATGGAACACAACTGCCTTTTTTGTAAAAAACCACTCCAACAACACGCTACTGATTTCTACAGTTGTGCTGATCCTGCCTGCCCTGCAGCCGACTGCTCGTTCTCCGAAAAAGCTTTGGAACAACTGTTTGGTCAGCCTGCAGTAAAGGTGTTGCGTCGTAAAGGCTCCGGACCTTCGTCACTTCCTCGGTTGTGTCGCGCTGGATACGAGCCAGATCCACCGCCGGGATGGAATCAGAGCATGGCGCTAAAAGCGGAAAGGCGCTTGGAGAAACTATACGACAGTATCGCGTACGCAACTACCAATATCGAATACCACTCAGGCTCTAGTCATCTACGAAGACTGCTGGAGGACAAACCAGAACTCAAACTCAAGAAGAAGCGGTCCAAATGAGCATTCCCAAAACACCCATCATGATTGATGGCGTAGTGCACTGGAGATGCAGTCTATGCGGTAAAGCGAAGACAGCTGACGATTTCGCCAGAAGGGCTAAGGCTGCCAATGGTTTGTCATCAGATTGTAAACGGTGCCGTGCTAAAGTAAAAAAGAAGTACTTAGAGAAACAGAAGAGTCGACGTAAAAAGTCCACAGTCAGCAGTACCGAGAGGGCTAAAAGCAGTAGGACTAGACCAGTTACCAAGAAGCCTCTACCGCTTACTGAAAAAGATCTGCGTACGAAACGCATGTTGGCGTCGTATTATCAGATCCAACGACCCAGAACTAGAAGGGACTGCTCTGAGACCAGTAGACCATGTCCGTGGGTTGGTTGTCGCTATCATCTCTATCTTGATGAAGGACGGCATGGCAGTATCAAGTTCAACTTTCCCGATATAGAGCCTTGGGAGATGGATGAAACGTGTGCTCTTGATCTTGCGTGTGGGATGCCTCTTGACGAGATAAGCGCCAGGCTCAATATCACAGGAGAACGGGTTAGACAAATCATCCAGGTCGCTATGGAAAAAATGAAAGTTCTTTACGACGAGCTGGAGGTAGGGCCGTGACTGCTTCTGTAAATGACCTCATCAAAGATAACCAACGAAACAACGCCATGACGATTGGTGTGTTGGCTACTGGAGCCCATGAGCCTGTCTTGTCCTCCAGTCACCCCTACTGGCGGACGTTAAGCGCTACTGCCAACACGATAGGTCCTACGTTGCACGATGTTTCGATGCGCCTCAGGGGCGCTGCTCGCCGACAACTCTGCTAACGCCCACCAATCGCGTTATCCTCTAGTGTAGGTTTTGATCAACCAATGGTACTGGTGTGCCGTTTGGTTGACATAGTCAATACCGGAGGATACCGGTGCCCGATACACCTAAACAACCAGACCCAACTGCCGTTGAGTTAGACGCTAAAATAATACCTGCGTCAGTCGACACAGCTGCCGGTATGAGTTCCCGATCTAAGTGGCTAGTGGGACTCGTCATGACGGTTATAGGTTCTTTGGCAGTACCGGCCGCCACAGCGTTCCAGCAGTATGCTTCTACTAAAGCCACTGAAGAAACCGCTACGGCCAAACGCAAGGCTGATGCTTTGGCCAGTCAGCGTGCCATGCAGGCAGACTTGCTGAAGCGTATCATCGCGGTAGCGGAACGAGCTACACTCAAAGATCCCACCAGCGTGTTCCAACTCGGTCTGATCGCTGGTATGGTAAACGAAAACCGGGATGACTTTGGAATTGAGTTAAAAGAAGCCGAACAGACGATGAAGCGGATGTATGATTCTTTGGCCCCTATAGCGGGACTGAGGCGTCGTATCGCAGAGTCTAATCGCGTGTTGGCCTGGCTGCAGCGCCACGTCAAAACTACAGACCAACAACAAGAGAAGGTACGAAAACAAATTATCCAGCTACGTAAGCAGTTGGCGACTAAGCTGCCTCGGTGGCAGCGTGAGCGTTTGCAGCAGGCACTACGAGAGCACCAAAGCCATAGAAGTCAATATCGACTAGAGCATCTGTTCTACGAGCAACAAATAAAACGAGAGCAGTTGTTAAAGCATTACTTTACAACTGCATTACTCCGCCAGGAAACAGCACTCAAGCAACGACTACAGCAAACGACGGCTCTGAGAAAAAGGCTCAAGCAACGAACAGAGCGGTTCGCTTACTTGGTGACTGCATTAAAAATGCAGGTCAAAGTACCAGATAAGATATCGCTCGAGATGCGCAGCTTGTTAGTCGATATAGAAATTGATAGTGAGTCTGCGCAGCAAACCATCATCCGGCTGCTTGCTGAGCGAGATTCGGAACGCGATGCTTTGACGGTAGCCAAACAAACAATCAAGCGATTGCATAAGAAGCTACGCTGGTACAGGGATAACCAGACATTCGTGCTTCCTTCTTTGCCTACAATCAAATGTCGGGTGAAGAAAAAGCTGCCCAAGCGCTCCAAGGCAACACGACGACGCTATGTCCCACGACGATCTATTTCTCGACCCAGGTCCAGTGCCTTCAAAAGTCGTGCTTCCTCTTTACGGGGTTTGTATTGACAGGAGAACACCATGCCGGTTTACGCGTTGACGATCAAACATCCGTGGCTCTGGTGTATCCTACATTCAGACAAGCGAATCGAAAACCGTACGTGGACTCCACCCAACAGAGTAGTTGGACAGCGGATATACCTACACAGCTCAAAAGAATTCGACCATGAAGGCGTTTTGTTTTGCGAACAACAAGGCGTTGAGTTGCCGTCAGAGTACCATTTTGGTTGCATCGAAGGTTCCGCTATCGTGAAGGGTTACGTGCGTAGTAGCGACAATCACTGGTTTCAAGGCCCGTTCGGTTGGACGCTAGAAGATGTACGGCTGCTCAAGGTACCGTTGCCACGACGCGGGCAGCAGGGTGTCTGGAAGGTTAAGAAGTAGATGTTTCGTTACCGAGGTTACCTCTATCGTGCCGTCACGATGCCGCCTCCCGGGTTTATGGACGGGGCTTTCTACCGCGGTGTTCTCTATCACGGATCCGACCGCGGAGATCTCCGCATGCTCGAGCCTAACCAAGGCAATGAGTTTGGTATCTACTTGACGCCCAAACATAGATACGCTCGACGTTACGGGCAACATTTGTATCGCGTGTTGGCTAACTTTAGAAATCCTATCTTTGTTGCTGATAAGTCAGAGCTGTCGTCGGCTGATCTTACCCAACAAGACGTTGAGCAGCTGCAAGCTGCCGGGTACGACGCCATAGTGTCGGGAGGCTCGATCGAGACCGCGAGCGAAGTAGTGCTGTTTGATTCTAGCCAGGTGCACATACTGGAAGAAGCTTAGGATGAAACTCTTTGTCTCGGACTTCGACGACACCCTCTTTAGGTCAGCCTATCCACCTGATGGCTGGGACCGCGATCGTGATGGTTACTGGTGGGAGTTGCCAGAATCGTTGGGACCACCCTGCGTACCCAAGGTACCAGGTATGGAGTGGTGGAACCAGCAAGTGGTCAAAAGGGCCACACAGCTGATTCGAGACCCTGAGTGGTTTTGTTGCTGTCTGACGGGTCGACGCACACACCAAGCTAACTTCAGTCAGCGTATCCCTTGGCTGTTGGAACAAAAAGGGCTGCTGTTTGATTTGGTGCGGTTGTGCCCAGCCGATGGCTCTGATCAAGGCGCCACCGGTCCTTGGAAGCTGTCTGTGATACAGCGCCTGGCCCGTAGGTTCGACGCAGATGAGATAGAAATCTGGGACGACCGTGCCGATCACCTGGCCGACTGGGAAGCTGCTCTGTTGGATTACAACGTCAATACGGTCCACGTACAGGAGCCGCACCGCCAGTGTCGAGGTTTTCGTTTTCGTGGACGTCAGTACATCGAGGTTAATGATGATTAAGTACCGCGGGTGTCAATATCGGGAAGCAGGCGAACTTCGCATCGCCTCCAAAGAAATTTTCTACCACGGCACCGCAACAGGACAGAATGACGAGATCCTCAAGAGCATATTGGCGCAAGGACTCAACCCAACCCCAAAGCGGCGTGTTTTCTCTGACGATGACGATCGTAAAGACATCACTACACTGGGAGGTACTTACCTGAGTCTGCGTGCAGGAGATCTGTCTAAGTTCAGCCTAATGGCACAAAAGAAGTTCGGTGGCGACTACTTGTACGTCATAGTTCAGTTTGAGACCCGCACACCCACCACCACACTAGACGAAGACGAACTTCTGCCGATTGGCAGAAACCAGGTGTATTTAGATCAATACGGACGTGACAATCTAAATATAACCAGAGTTGATGGTAGTTTTTTGTTTGGGTTGTTAGAGACAGACAAGATCGACTGGTACGATGTAGCGGAGCACTTTTTGGTTAGCACTGTAGAGCCCCTTTGGGGTAAGCAAGATCCCAGAGCGGTTCGGCAGATGCTTCTACCGATTGCCAATGTGTTGAAGTGGCAGGCGTATTATCGAGAAGCACAAGCTCGCGAGCATGATGGTTACTGGTATGTACGTCAGTACGATGAACTTATCGGTGTGTCGCCCCAGGAAGCTTTGCAAGAACTTCGTGCGGCCACCAAAACAGCGATGTCGGCATTGCGAAGTCTAGCCACGCCTCCATCGGCGACTCCCGATGAGCCATATAGTCGCCAGCAACGGCAGCGGGACAACCAGAAGATTCAGACCGAAGAGCCTATTGGCTATCGAGGTGCCAACAAGATCATCGCGATTATGCGTTGGGGTGATAGCTACTCTGGTAGTGTCGCCAAAGACTCTTCGTATTACATCGTAGGTCAAATAGTATATGCCACACCAGAAGGTCAACGCGAGGCTGAGAAGATCATCAATAGCGTACTACGTGAAGGTAAGAGCGAACACATGTTGTGGACTGACCCGCGAGGTACTGTTGTTTATGATGAGCCTCGTTTATCCTCAGAGAAAGCGGCTTCCGTGTTTATGTATAAAGGACGTGAATACGTAGAACTCAAACAAGGTGATGTGGGTGAAGCGGCTAAACTTAAGGCGGTAGCGCCGTTAGCGGATCCTACGTGGACGCCTAACGAACATGTAGAGGATGCAAAGAAAATTGAAGTAATCAATTCTGGAATTCCAGAGGAAATGTACTTGTTGTTTACCAGTTTTGAGAACTCTCTAGGAGACCGGAAAAACGGAAGGGTCATCCTGACGTGGTTTCCGGACGACCGAGATCTGTTTGAAGGTGGCGCGTATTGGTTTGAGGAGGGTGGCAAAAAGAAGCTTCAAAGCGTCTATGTGTCGCCTGAGTTCCGTGGGCGCGGTGGGCAGTTACTGGCCGACGCTTTGAAGTCGATTGGCGTTACTAGTTACGTAGAGCCTCTGTCGCACGCGGGAAAGAGGTACGTCAAGCGCCACAAGTTTACGAAAACGTCCTCTGCGCTGTACTGCAAAAGTCAATACGTTACTCGAGATGTCTACGCTAAAACCATCTTAATCAACGAAGAGTTTGTAGCTGGCCTACGCAAAGAATTTTTACGGTACATGAAGAACGTCAGGCAGGTCCACGACTACGACACCGCTTGGCAGTTCAAAAAGGTAGGCAACCTCTACGCTGAGAAATTCCACGAGATGTTTTTCGAGCGGTTCACCAACTACTACCTGAAGCATTACGTTGGCCTCAGTAAGAACATGGCAAGCTTCTGGGGCGACGTGCTCCGCAAGTCTGGTTGGGATTTCTATCTGGAAATAAGTCCGCCACTGTCCATGGTAGACGAGTACCACGACAAAGAGAGCCTGTACTACGACTACCAACAAGAAGTCGGCAAATGGGCCAACCGAGTAAAAACGAAAGCAAGAAAGCTTTGGAAAGACCTGCGCGACTTCATTGAATCTCATCCGTCTCATCGAGAAAAAGAGGTAGAACCGTACGTTGAGTTGATGGATGATGACAACTACTCCATTGCTGGATTTGACGTTCGTATCAGAGGCTACGGGCAAGAAGGAGCTTTGCCTGAGTACCATGCGGAGTGGTTGTCCATCGCCAAGGAAGGACTGAAGGAGTATCGCCGACGCGCTTCTGAGCGAATGCCGTGGATGATCAAACACGCGCTGCCTTTCGTCCTTCGTTTTGATATCAGCCTCAACAAGGCAGGCGAGTACCAATTCCGCTACATAGACCTATACATGTCGGCCCTTACGGAAAAGACTGACCCAGTAGGTAGATTCGTCAAGACGTGTGCTCATGAGATGGGTCATCACCTATGGTACCACCTGAGTGGTGACGCCAAATCTTTCTGGGCAAAAGCCGTTCGAGAAGATTACGCTGCACAGTTGGACTTACAGTACGTACTGGATAACTGGTCTGGGTCTGATCCCGACGACGTCTTGGCGTTCATAGCTGACGACTTTCTGAACAAAGGCGACGTCGATACTTACCTTCAGCTGTGGTCGCTTTATTACCAGCCTGGCTACAAGTACTGGTTTGAAAAAGCCACACGTGCCGATGTAGAAAAGAGGATAGCCGAAGGGGATCGGTATTTGGCGGTGCAGCAACACCCCATCAGCGCCTACGCGGGACAGAACGAAATAGAGGCGTTTTGTGACGCCGTCGGAAGCTACGTAGCCCACGGAGAGAAAGGTATCTATCCTGCCGTGCGTAAGTGGCTGTCGATTGTGCTACCCGATATGAACATCCGACTAGCTGCAAAGAAAGCATCTTCTATGCTAACGTATAAAGGACGTCAATACATCAGTTTGACGGATTATCAAAATGGACGAAACAAAACGGCGACACGAGATCGCGATACAGGAAGTCGAGAAGGCTCTGGCGGATCAGATACAGGAAGCGATGCTGTCGGCACGCAAGATAGCGCAGATCCAAGAGCAGCTCGAGAACCTGACCGGCACCGTGGAGGAACAGTTGGAGCAGCTACAGCAGCTGAGACGCGAACTGCAGACCCACGAATAAAAACAGCTGAGGAACCAGAAGAACCGACCGAAACCGAGATGGTGGAGGAGTTGGAGGAGGAACCAGGAGCCAATTGGAGGGACTTATACCTGCAGCCAATTATCCGTGCTATCCGAAATCAATTCGACCTCCCTGAAGGACAAGTTACCCTACTGGGTCCAGCTAAGAAAGTTCCGTTCGGCTCCGACACGTTAGGTTTCAATATTACCGGTCATGTACGGTTCCAAGACTTCTCCCCAAACGTCAATGAATATGGTCGGTCTCCTTATAGATTCACCGCGCACGTCGATCCCAACGGAGAACTTCAGTTGCCTGTAGAGGTACTTGGCAAATAACGATGCCATCTCGAAGCAAGCAATCCAACGAAAATCTACTGTATAACGAACTGCGCAACGTCAGTATGCGCGTAAATGCTTTTGGTGATGAGGTGGCTGAGTTATCCGCAGCCGCCCAAGCCAACTCGATCGATATAGAACAGCTGGTTAACGCTGTTGAACAACTACGTTCCCGCCTAGACTACCTCGAAGCCCTCCTCAAAGAAGCCAGACAAAGTCAATAAACGCTGATGCTTTACGTTATTCTCTAGCAGAACAACGTAAAGTGAACGACATGGCGTGCTGGTCCCGCGTGTTTAGTGGTGGCAATACCAGTTATGGTACTGGTTGCTGCAATACTGGCTGTTTTAACCAAACGAGCCCGGATGAGGGTTCCACCAAACCCACTATCTTTGGCGATATTCCCGTCAGCGTTAGTAGCATTGCCGAAGGTGTAGGCTATTGGGCAGAACAACTGCGTCAACGGTTGGCTGCTACCGCTACCATTACGTCCACGTCAGACCAGATTTATACTGTTGTGTTGCGTCGTGGCACTCGTACCGACTCTACTACCTGGCAGGTGTCGAATGCTCAGGGCGCCTACCCGGTAGTAGTTAGTTACGCCACACCAGTTGATTCCGGTAGTAATGTTCAGTTTCAATCTATGCACCACTGCATAGATTGGTTGGTAGAAAAACTCGCATAACGCGCATCAGCGCACGTCCAGCAACACCCCACCTATCAGCAAAGCTGGTTTGATTGACTTTGTCAACGTCCCCATCCAGGTGTTGTTCCCAAACCAAATCCGTGTTGCGTACGGCAACACATCAGGAGAATCGTTATGAGAACTCGTTTTAGTAATCGCCGCCGGCGCCCTGCTCCTCGCGAGCGGATCGCCGAAACCCCTCGACTGCATCGTGGACGCGATCAGTCTCGCCGTCGCCCGAGCCGTGACCGCCACGCCGAAGATGAAGCGGAAGAGATGCCTCGTAGGCGCCGCAGCCGTCGCTACAACCGTGAAATGGCTGAAGCTCGTGCCGAGCGTCGTGCCCTTCGTAGCCGTCGCAGTGAGCGCCCGCGTGCTCGCATGTCGGCTGAAGAAGATGAGATGTTGATGGATCTCAACCTGGACGACATCCTTGAGGTGCCGGAGGATGAGATCGAAGATGCGGCTGAGGAAGCTGAAGGCGAATGCCCCGTAGGTTGCATTCCGGAAGAGAAGGTAGACGAAGCTCTCGAAGAGGTGGAAGAAGCTGTAGAGGGCGAGGATGAGGAAGAGGGCGAGGAAGAAGAGGAGAAAGAAGAGAAGGAAGCGGCCGTTGAGGCTGCTCCGGTCGAGACCGCCAAGTGGGCTCCTATGTTCTCCGAAGCCGACATCAACAGGCTCGACAAGACTGCAGACGTTACGCTGATTCCGTTCCTCGACCAGGATGATCCTACCTACGTGGTACTGGCCAATACACGCCCTGTGGGTGAGATTCGCATGTCTGACCTCACCGACGTAGACGATCAGGACCGCTACGCCCTGTTCACCGCTGAATCGTTCCCCAAAGGGATCCAGCAAGCGGTAGAGCAACTTGGTGCCGGCAACGTGCTGAATGACCTTGGTATGCGCTACTTCGCCGAGATGGTGACACAGCGACAGGCCGACTCGGCCGCCAAGAATCAGGTTCAGGCCGACATGGAAGAGGCCTTCCAGTCCCGTCTGGCGGAACTCAAGCAGAACTTCATCAACAATGTGCTGCTGGCTGTCGAAGCGTCTAACAAGGACGTACTGGTACGCAATCCTCTTCGTGAAGCTGTTCGTAGCAGTTTCCGTGCTGCGGGCGTGCCGGATGCCGTAACGGTAGATCTGTTTGAGGATGCTCTCGAGCAGGCTGGTGCTGACTACTTCATCGCGATGGTCAACAAGGCGGATGAGTGGTTGGGCTTCGAGAAGGAAGCGATGGCTCAGATCGAGCAGACCATCAAGACGGCCGATCACCGCCGCCCTCAGGCTGAAGCCGAAGTGTACCACGCCCCCGTGGCGCCTTCTGTACCCGCCCGCACGATGCCTCCGCAGCAGCCCCAGCGGCAGGCCAACACCGAGTGGGACCGCAGCGAAGATCGTTTGCGTGCAGTGTTGCGCAACGCTGGCACCTACAACAAGGGTCGTTAATTTGGTTGGTGGGGTGTTGGAGTTTATCCAACACCCCACCAACTTGTTCGGTTTATCAATTGGAGCGCACGACTTTTATTTTACTTGGACTGGTCGTTCTTCGGGTCGTACGCTCCTTTGGATGAATCGTCACAGGATAAATAGCATGCCCCTTTTTCGTGTTTGGACCAGAGAGTTGAAAGAAGTGGAGATGTCGTACGACGTCGAAGCTTCAGATGAAGATGAAGCTGCTGACCTGATTGCAGCTTTGCGTGGTTTGGATGATGCTGCGGCCGAACGCTACCTAGCCGAACAGCGAATTGAATCCAACTTGGAAGCTCACGAAGACGCTGCTGATGAGTTGCACCTAGAAGGCGTTGACCTGTTGCGGAGAAGCCGATGAGTCGTATTGTACAGGCTGGACCCGGACTGCATGTTGGTGATTATATGTTGGCGCAAACGGTCGATCGAGGAAAAGTGATCGATCGGATGCCCAAGATCATTGACGGACATAGACTGAAAAAAGTCCGTATTGCCAACAAAGAAGTTGCGGTTGGTGCTGGACTCGAGTCTTGTGCCTGTGACCGCCTTGATATCTCTTGGCTGCCTTTTGCGGCTGAGCAGTACCACATCAGCCCTAACATCAAGGACTACACGATTGTAGAGCTGCATTCTGTGGTCGCCGATATTCCGAATCGTAATATGGATTGCATGGACTACCAGGAACTTACTACTTGGCGTAGTTTGCATGGCCGTCCATGTTATTCTACTTTTGTGGGTAAACCCTGCCATCAGGACCACGATAATCAGGATGATACCAAAGCAAAAGGTGTCATCTTCGATGCCAGCTTGGTTCCGTTGACCAAGAACGTAAACGGTAAAACTATTTGGGCGGTGAAAATCTTAAAAGGTTTCGATAGGTCCAAAGATACTCGTCTGGCTAATTTAGTTCAGCAACGCAATCGTATCGGCCATTCGATGGGTTGTCTAGTTGAGAAGGTCCGTTGTAGTTTGCCTTGGTGCCAAGCAATCAGCGACGGTGTTTCTACCACTTGCCAACATATTGCGGGTGGTGCAGGCAAAGGCCAAGTCATTAGAAATCATATTGTAGCGGAGCACCTCATTGACTTCGCCTATGTGGAAGATTCGTCCGTAGAAGATCCCGCTAATGTGGTTTCGTTGACAGACTACATCTGGAACGTAGGATGATCCCAACCACTCAAGACATCCTGCAGCGGTTGCTCCGATACCGTAAAGTTGCTGAACGGTCTGCTGTGGCAGCAACTGACGGTGCTGCCAATACTTCGTATGAGGTATTCTCCGTCGGTGGTACTGATCAGTATCACACCGTATTGACCGCCAAAGCCGCTATCGCGTTAGCCGATACGACAGCAAAACAACAGCCCAACTGCACAGTTGCGGTGTGGAGTCCACTTCGCGGTTTGATTTATCGTGCTCGGTACGAAACACCCGAAGCCTTGGTAGACGCCTTACTGGATTACATTTGGAACAGCAGTCAGCTGAGTGGTCAATATAAATCGGTAGCAGCCAACCAAACTGATTTGATGGAAAACGGTACCTATGACGGTCAGGTCGCGTTCAAAGCGTTTTGGCCCGTAGCGGACGCTGCGGTTGATCAGTACACACAGCAATACGGCACAGCACAACAGAAGCAATTTCCACACGACATTCGTCAAATGATGGCTGAGAAGATGGTTCGCTTGTTCGAGCAAGACTACCGAGAACAGCCTGACCGGTTCGAGCAACCAACTGAACCATCAGCTCAACAGACAATTCAAATCGATCCAACGGACTCCGATGGTAAGACCATCGTCATCAACATAGGCTAACGATGAACGAACTAGAAGACAGACTGAATCAAATTCGCGAACTGGCCGAAGCCGGCTTGGATGCAGCTATAGATGCACAACCACAAGATCACGAATACCTGATGAGCCTGTTCGCTGACATTTGGGACCTGGCTGATTTGGATGAGCCGCTGCAGTGAGAGGCACCATGAAAACCTATCGACAACTGAGAACTCGATTACAGCGGTTGCGTCGTCGTAACAAAACTGCCGGCTTGACCGATACCGTCGGAACCTACGAGGTGTTCGCTCAGCAAAGCAACATCTACCAGCGTTGCGGTTCAGCCCAACAGGCAGCTGCAGTGGCAGATGAATTGGCGCTGTTGAATCCGATGGAAACGTTTCACGTGTGGTCACCCGACCAACAACATGCTTATGAGGTAAAGGCTATGCCGGAACGACGGGCTGGTTACGATTCGGACGAATCCGTAGCGGCTGAACTGGTAATGCACGTCGACAATACTGAGCAGCTGTACAGACAAAAACAATACATCGAAGAAGGCTTGGCCAACAAGATGGCCGCTGGTCGGTTTGACCCTGCATTGGCTTCTAAGGCCTACATGGGTCTGCTCAAAGCAGCTGCGCAAAGCTACATTCGTGAGTTTGGATCTCCAGGTGACGCTTGGCACCAAATGTTCCCAATGAACATTAGGAAGCTAGCTGCAAAGCAACTGTTTGAGCAGTTTGCTGATGAAGTAGAAATTAACCCTCAGGACTTTGCTGGCCGTATGCCGAAGAAGCACCTCCCTGAATGGGAAAACCGATACCGAAGAAGTTCTACAAACAACCGAGCCAAAAGGCTCCACAACAAAGGAAGTGTATCCATGCCCCGGAAACCTAGCCGTAGGCGCCGTCAGCGTCTGGCCAACCGTATTGAGCAAGCTCGTTCTAACCGTCAGAACCGGGATCGTAATCGTCAGATGGATCGCCGTGCTGAGCGGGTTGATTCCAAAGAGGAACGCCTAAACAAGCGCGTAGCCAGCCTGACCAAGCTGCTGCGTCGTGCTGAGCGTGAGCTGCGCAAGGCTCAACAGCAGCCGCAGCAGGATGATCTGCAAGAGAGCCGTCAGCGTATTGCTGAACTGCGTAAGCGGTTGGAGCAAGAACGGCGTCCGGTTCGTCGCGCTGCCGCCCGCAGTCGTCGTGTTCGTAGTCGCCTGGCTCGCCGCTCGGCTGAGCGTCCTATCCGTCGTAAACGTTCGGACGAGCGTGTTGCCAGCGGTCAGCACCGTAAGCCTGCTCGTCCCCAACGTCGCCAAGCGGCCGTAAAGAAGGAAGCCGCTCCCAAGGTTATTCGCCGTAAGCAAGACGGCAAGCTGTACGTTCGGGTAGACTAACGATTATATTGGTCCTCCTGGGGAACGGAAGCGCCTTAATGTTAATGCTTCCGTTCCCGTTTTTCTAATCAGGCTTTAGCTGTACGTCGTAAAGTTTGATTAGAAAAACGAAACCACCCGAAGAGGAAAACTCAAATGAAACATAGAAACAAACTACGCCGTCGATTGGCAGCTAAAGAGCAGCGACAGCCGGGTCAGATTTCTTCCACCTTACGTCGTCGGATGGGGGACGCACTGGCTGACCTGTTCGACGAGTTTGGTCCCGATATCTATGCTGAAGCCATCTTGCAGCTGAAAGACGTTATCCTGGAATCGTTCCAAAGCGGTTTCGAGCAGCTCGACAGCACTATCAAAGACGAGCTGGGCAAACGTGGCGTTGAGGAAGCTCGTCAGCATATCCGTCAGTGGGCTAGCGAGATTGTGGAAGATGTGAACCATCATGGTCTCGACGAAGTAGCCGGTGCGCTCGAAGACTATGTTGGTTCTTTGACCGCCGAATTCCAACAGGCAGAAGAGGAAGAGGGCGGGGACTTGATGGGCATCGAGCCTGATGTCGAGGAAGTTTCAGAGGAAGAGATCGAGGAAGTTCCTGCAGAGGATGCTGCTGAGGATGAAGAACTCAACCTGGAAGACCTGGGTCTTGAGCTACCTGAGGAAGAAGCTGCGGCTTCGTTTGGTCCTTTGGGCGGCCGTAGGCAGCGCACTCGGCGGCGTTTGACTCACCGAACCGCCTCACGTCGGCCTACGGCTCCGCCGGTTTATCGTCTTCGCCGCCGTCGCTACCGCTAACGTTATGGCGGCACAACTACCGGACAAGATACATCTGGTTGCTGGCCAGTCTCCTGACGATTTGAGCGGACCAGATCGCGCCAAATACAATCAGTATTACGCGGAGAGAGATCGACGGAAAGACCCTTCCAGGGCTAATGTAGCTCAAGAAGCTTTGGACTGTCTGGAAGAGTTGGCTGCTATTCGTCATTCTTCTAGTGAGGCCTTCACCGTATACGGCTATTGTCTCACCCGGACGGTCAAGCCTGCTGTCCAAGAAGAAAAAAGGCTGATAGCAGAACTTCGGCGCAAACCAATAAACGAGATTGCTGCTAATCCTCAGGTGGCGCTTAATCCGGCCGCAGTTAAATCCAAACACGGTATACCAGATTTCGTGGAACCACCCGCCGAACCTCCAGTTGAGCTACCCGCCGCCGCTAAAGCAAAATCAGGTCCTAAATGACGTCTAGAGTATATCCCAGCCGTGCGGCTGAGCGCATTGTTTTTCGCGAACTGTTTCGCAACGCCGCAACTGTACAACGTAACGGAGGGACCTTAGTAGGCAACCCGGAAGTCCAGTCTGGCGTGACGCTGGACGGCTCTACGCAATATGTGACGTATCCAATTGCAGGCATTTTCGATGTTTCGCAATTCACGATTGTGCAGAGGATTATTCCACATTTCGATTGGGATGCTGATAGTAACAATTATTTCTGGTCTTCGACCTCAAACAGCACTTTTCTGTTTAAGAGAAACAATGCCAGCAACAACGATCTAGTCCTGCAAGTCAACGGCACCGTCATTGCAAGCATTCCAGCTGTAACTTACTCGCCTTATTGGAGAGTGAACGAACTAAACAGGTTAGTTGTAGCTGTCGAAAGTGGAAACACTAACGCTTGGTTGAACAACCAACAGATTCTTACCAACGACGCATCCACGTACACAAACCAATTTAATGATGCGCTTTTTATTGGTGCGAATAGTTCGGGTGCAAGTCTGTTTGATGGGGTCGTAAATTCGTTTGATATACACGCACGCCTATTCACAGCCGAAGACGTCGCCAAGCTCGAGGCCGGGCGCCTCTGGAGTTACCCAGCAGAAGCCACGCTCTGGCTCGACATGGCAGAGCAGACAGTGCGAGAAGCCATCGTGCGGGGGACTGAAGAGCTTCTTGTTGACGGTGACATGGAGGCTGTTGGGGTTGCGGCGTGGACAGCAGAGAACAGCGCCAGCATTTCTAAAGAGACCGTCGACCCGCAAGAGGGCACACAATATCTCCGGATAGCCTACGGCGGGTCAAGCGACCCAAGGGTTAGACAAAGTGTCCATGTTGTTGGAAGGAGGTACAGGGCGACTGGGTACGCTCGCGGCGATGGTTCGTTTGCTCCAGAACTACTTCAGGCCGGGGCAGTTGTGTGGACCGGAACAGCCTCAACCTCGTGGCAGCGGTTTGATGTAGCGTACGAGGCGACCGGCGCGTACGTGCGGTTACAGTCGTCAGCCACCAGTGCGGGCTGGGCAGACTTTGATGATGTCTCTGTACAGCGCACTGATGAGCTTGTTTCAGACGGTGACATGGAGGCCACGGGAGTTGACGAGTGGACGGCCGGAGCGAGCGCCACACTGACCAAATCGACAGCCGCCCCGTATCAGGGCACGCAATCTCTGAGCGTCGCCTACAACGGGACCCCGTTCCCTTACGCTTATCAGTCCATTCTAACTATTGGGTCGATGTACCACATTACTGGCCGTATGCGTGGAGACGGGTCTTCTGCTTATCCGCGTATTCGCGTTGGTGGAGCTTTTGGCGCAGACGGGACTACCTCCACTGATTGGCAGGAGATCGACGAATACCTGATTGCAGCTGACGCAACTTTCAGGATGTATCAGTTCACGACCGGCGCGGGTTGGGTGGAGTTCGACAATATCAGTGTCCGCGAGGTCAAGCAATGCACGCTCGACAAGAGCCCGGCCGGTCACGTGGCACTTCTTGGTGATGGGTCTCTAGCTTCAACAGCGGCCCCTGCGTTTCAGGCCCCCGGATTTGAGTTTGACGGCTCCAACGACTACATGCAGGTGTCAGATGTAGGACCAGCGTTCAATCATGCTACGTTCTCTGTCGTTGCAGTAATCCGTCCCGGGTACTATCCGGGGTCCATCAACAGGTATCTGTTTGACACCAGTCCGTCTGGAAGTAGGTGCACAGCGCAAGCCAGCATTGATGGCGGTGGGCGCTTGTATCTCTACTTTGGAGGCACGTACCTTGGGTTCGCGGATCCATCATCGTATCTGCCGTACTGGGCTGAGAATGGCCGCAACGTGTTCGTCTTCGCGGCCGAGTCAACGAGCGTGAACGTGTACCTAAACGGCGTGCTTGTGCACACGGCTACTGGAGCATGGACGTACGGCTCGCCCGACGATTTGTTTATCGGCATCGGTTCGTCGTTTAGCTCGGCTCACATCGGCGGGTACAATGGCTTCATGGTCTTCAAGACCAAGCTATCGCCACTCCAAATCGAAGACCTCATGCACTCCCTAGGAGTCACGCCATGGGCATAATCGAGACACTTCCTGTGACCGACGGTCTTGTGGCCGCGTGGTTCCCATTCATGAGGTCGCTGCGCGATCACTCGCAGTATGCACACGCGATAACGCAGACAGGTACGCCTAGGTGGAGAAGGGTCAACGGACTGGATTGTGTATTCGCCCTGGATCCAGCAGACAGTTTCAGGGTGGACCATTCTAGCGTGCTGGACGTCAGCAATCTATCCGTGGTCGCAGTCGGGTCCATCCAGCAGGACTACAACGCGACTTTTTGCCGCAAGATCTCCAGTGTCGGCGGCGACCGCTATCAGTTTTACAGCAGCAATCCGGCCTCCCTTGCTTTCTACAACGGGACGACAAGCAGCACCCTGTCTGGCCTAGACCTCACTGGGTATAGGTCTTGCGGCATGAGCTTGGCGAGCGGACAGAAGCCACAGTTCTTTGGGGAGGGCGCGTACCAGGGCGAGGGCAACGTTGCAGTTTCCTTGGTCTCGACTGACAGCTACTTCTACTTCATGTCGAGCGGTCCAAGCCCGGGGTGCCTTGCTGCTGTGCTCGTGTTTGATGGCGTCCTGACGCTGTCCCAGCACGCAGACTTCGGAGCCTGGGGAAGGTCGCTGGTCAGTCCAATGCTCCCGGCCGACCGCCGCTACTTCGACATCGGCTCCCAGGTGGCGTACGGAAACGAACCGCGACCAAACCAGGAGGACGGAGCGGAACTGGTAGTAGACGGAGACATGGAGGCCGCTGGGACTGCTGCCTGGACTCCGCGCAATACCGCCGTTTTGACCAAAGTAGCAGGCTCACCGTCTGGTAGCGGTACACAGGTCTTGAACATAGCTGGCGCTGTTGGCGACGCTGCCGGCCAAACCATTTCTGACGTCGGAGTTCAATATAGGTTCAGAGGGTGGGCCAGAGGAGACGGTGCATCTGCGTATCCCCGGATTGTGTGTGGCACTCAAGCATGGGCGGGCACCACTTCGGATACTTGGCAGTATTTTGATGTAGTGTTTACCGCGGTCAGTACCGTGGTTTACTGGTGGATTACAGGTGGTGCGGGGTGGGTAGAGTTTGACGATGTGTCGGTTGTCAATACGGAAGAGCTTCTTTCCGATGGCGACATGGAATCGGATGGCGTTAGTGCGTGGACGGCAATCAGTGGAGCGACAATTACGAAAGAGGCTGGCACTAGAACTGGAGGAGGGGGATCACAGGTTCTTCAGGTAAGCGTTCCGGTGGCTGATACTTTCGGATCTGCAAGCCAAACGAACTTAGTTGTTGGTTCTAAGTACAGGGTCTGTGGTTGGGCAAAAGGCGACGGAGTCAACGGTATTCCGCGTATCCTTTTGAGTGGGGCTACTGTCCCGTGGCTCGGAACCAGTTCATCATCGTGGCAGCAATTCGACGTTGTGTTTGTAGCTGATGCGACACGGTTAGATCTCGGTCTTCTTGGTGATGTCGCTACGATAGATGTTGTTCAGTACGATGACGTGTCGGTAATGCGCCTAGACGAAACAATGTTGGCCTATGACGCGGCCGACATGCTTGCACGTACGCTTCCCGATAGAACCGCCAACGGTAATGATGGAGCGGTAGCTGGGTCAGTAGGTAACACGAACAGTCCGTTTGGCGCATCCCTTTACTACTCTGGTCAAGCCGGAGCGAAGGTAACGACACCATCATTATCAACCACCAGCAGCTTTACATTTGAAACTTTGGTTCGGGTAGATGGTAACGGGGTAGCTGGTTATGGCCGTATCGTTGAATGGAACTCTAGCAGTTTTCTTTATGTATCTAACTCGACAAGCCTTGGTTTGTACCTCAGCGGTGTGACGGGGTCACCTTGGTCGATCATGGCCGATACTATTCGTTATGGTGAGTGGACACATATTGTTCTTACTAGAGATCAAGTGTCTGGAGATATTGCTTTGTACACCAACGGGGAGTTGACGTTCTCAACTACCGCAGGTAACGAAGAGTGGACTACAGCCGCGGCTTGGGTTTTAGGAAATCGTGCCGGCAGTGATCGCCCCTTTGAAGGGAAAATAAAGTTCGCTCGGCAGCTTTCTTACGCCATGACACCCGCAGAGGTTCAAGCACGGTGGCAACCCATCCGCGACAAGCTGCTGTACGAGCAAGATTTCTCCCTAGTGCGGCCGACGTTGGCCAATCTAACGGCGGGCACTATTCCGGGGACCGACTACGGTATTGAATCCGGTACGTGGGCGATTGGAGAAGACACAAGCGGGACATATCTAGAGTGTGTCGTTGCGGGAGTAGTCGGCAGAAAGCAACAATTTGAACTTGGAACGTTTGATCTTGATGTACTCAAAGGAACTGCTTTTAACGCCGTAAAAGTTGGAATTCAGAGTCTTGCAAGGACATTCACGACTAACACGGTGTATTTTGTTATTTTGCCTGACAATAGTATTTCTATGCTTAGGCAAGGAGTTTCTACATTTTTCACCACTGCTGCGTCTTACGTTGACACAGGTGTTTTGTACAGTTTTAGGGTTGTGCGTAGCAGGAGTACTTGGGGCTTGTACATCAAGGGAGGAAGCTTCGATGAATGGGAACTTGTCGACCCATCTGGCGGTAGTGGCTCGAACCCTGTGACAGACGCGACACATATTGACTCACAATACCTTGTGTACGACCTCGATGCAAGTGACAGAATCTACCTAGACCGCCAGTGGTTTGGCGTGTTGGACCCCACGTAAGACCAGCAACCCCCGACAGCATCGATTTGGCCTACACGCTTTAGCGCTTCAACAAAGACCTCATAACGACAGGAAACAAAATGAGTTCAGGATATGAAATTCTGGGTGGATCGGATGGACTAACCGGCGGCGGAAGCTCTGGCTCAGCCACCTTTACACAATCGGTCAACGATGTAGCCCAAATGGCCGGTGCTGGTACCTACGTTAGTCCTGTGCATTTCACAGCTGTATGGAACTCTGCTACCGCGTTGGACCTGTCCGGTTATCCGCCCATTACCGACATTACGCAGTTTATGGCGGTCAAGCAGGTCAGCTCAACAGGTGTTGAAACGCTGCATTTTCCAAGCAGCTCCACAGGGCCTTTCAGCTGGGACGCAGTGAACGAACGGCTGACTGTGGCTAACGCTACCTTCGCTAACACCGACGTTTTTATGGTGGTGATTCGAGCGGAAGACCGCTACGCGTCCGATCCCGGCAATCACCTGCTATCCGCAGAGGTAAGTCCTTATCCTCTACGCGGAGACGACGCCGGTATCCAGTTAATCTCAGCCGCACAGGACTTCACCGCTGGTTGGGTTGATTTGGGTTCAGAGATTCCAATGTTCGGCTACAGCAAACTCAAGTTGTGGTTGACATTTGACATCAACGATTCGACCGACCTACAGGTACGTGTGCTCGAGAAACATGAATCTGGTGGAACTGAAGAGTACGATCCTGCACTCGAAACCTACTCGGCATCCGACATTAAGTTTGAAGCTGCCTATTGGGAACTCAACACCGACGCGGATGGTCTGTTTACGCTGGTGTTTAACACAGACGGCTGTACTCCGTACATACAAGTACAAATCAAAGCAGGTACGCTAGGTGTGGGTACAGACGCTCAGATGGATGCTGCCTATTACACCAGAGGAACGTTTGGAGGGTAAGGATGAGCTACCTTAACAAAGCACAAGAGATTCCAGCTAATCTGATCGGTCAGCCTAGCTCTAGCTTTATTGTGTATGATGATCTTCAGATCAGCGGTGCCAACATTACCCGCCCAGGTGGCGATGATCCCACTTGGCGTACGTATGATTTCGGTCTAGGTGGGCCTGCATTTTCGGTCTTGGGTTTTGCTTTGAATGACTATGCTGACTTCTGGGTTCAGACTTCTCACGCGCAAAAATTATCAACAGAGCTGCATTTTCATCTGCACTACACCATTCCCTCCGACGATGCCGCTAAGAACATCAAATTCCAATTGGACGTTATCGCAGCCGGAGTGGATGTCGACTTTGCTGCCACTGCCGGATCTCCCTTCTCCGCTGAATTTGCCTTGGCAGGCACCGAGGCAGCCCACCATAATGTCCAACAAGTAGCTGTTATTGACGCTGTCAATACTACGGTATCAACCCTATATGCTTGCCGTCTGACAAGGGTAGCAGCCAGCGCGGATGACTATGGATCTGAAGTGTACGTTCTGTACGCAGACTGTCACTACCAAAAAGACATGATCGGCAGTAGACAAGAGTACTCCAAAACCTGATGCCCATAACGGTTAAAAATCTGACCGAAAGCGTGTTGCTGGTTCCGGTGGTTAACTTCCGCCTTGGGCCTCGAGCGGTTCGCTATTTCGCTAACCAAGAGTTTGACGAGGTTTACAACAACCCTACGGCGCGCAAGCTTATCGATCAGAACGTTCTGGCGATATCGACCTTCGATATCTACGAGACCGGAGAAGATCCCGAAGTCCAATCTGACGTGGCTAACTCAATCGTGTTTGACGTCACCGGTACTATCGTATACGCCGTTGATGGCACCATTGTGATGAACTGAGGAAACGATATGCCTCTACACAACAGTCTAGGTGCAGGTGATATCCATGTAGTGTATCAGTGGTCTTACGTGAACGCTGCCTCACGTGCCGCCGCTTCCGGTTTTGTGTCTGCCGACGTAGGCAAGGTAGCGCTACAACTCGACAACAACACCTTATGGCTGCTAACTGACCCTGCTCCTGTGTGGCGGTCGGTCGGTTCGCTGGCTTCAGACGCAGACCACGGAAACCTCAGTGGAGGATCACTGCACGCAGTTGCGACTCAATCGGTTGCAGGCTTCATGTCCGCTTCAGACAAGATTGCAGTCGATACTTTCACATCAGGTAATGTTTCTATCCAAGTAAGGAATGAAACCGGTAGTCCCATATCCAAAGGAACTCTAGTGGCTCCGGTTGGTTTCAGTGGAGCCCCACACAATCGTATTCTGGTAGCGGCGGCAGACAAGGACAACGGCGCTCTTCGCCCTGCCTGCGGTGTTCTGACGGCTAATTTGGCGGACGCAACTAACGGCGCAGTGTTGGTTAGTGGCGAGCTTGTCGATGTAAATACCGCTGCTTGGTCGCTGACCGACCAATTGGTATTGGGTTCTGGCGGTGCTTTTAGTCGACCGCCTCCAGACATATCTCCGTTCACGGGAGAAGTTCAGAACGTTGGCCAGGTCTCGAGAGTCGACGCAACCAACGGCAGAATCCTTATCGCGATTGATGGGATGACTCCCGCTACAGCTGATCAGCTATTCGCTTTGGCGGGAACCAACGGAACACCCAGTGCCAGCAATAAGTACGTCACCGATAGTGATCCCAGAGTTCAAACGTACGGACGTACCGTTACGGTTGCAAAAACCAACGCTGACTACACTACTATTGAAGATGGTCTTACGGCTGCCGCTGGATTAACACCCACCGCGGCCAATCCTGTAGTGGTTCTGGTCTTCCCGGGAACCTACGCTGAAAACACACCCCTGACCATACCGAGCAACGTTTCGTTGGTGGCACTATCAGGCAGTCCCTACACCGTCGTTACTCCTTCCAGCCCGACTGATGTCATCTGTCAAGGTTCAGCCGACTCCCGTGTTCAGGGTTTTAGGTTCTATGGAGCTACCGGTGTAGGCGGTGTTGGTTACAAACACGCCGCCGGTACTGCGTACGTTTTGAATTGTCAGTCAGTTGACTGCGAAACCGGTTTTCTCTTCACTGGTGCCACCACCATAAATACCTGCTTGGAGTGTGCTGCCATTCAAGCGACTGGCGCTGTGCAGACTGGCTTTAAGTTTGAGTCCTCCGCTAAAGCTTCATTGGCTACCAACCGCGTATTGGGTCTGTCTGGCGCAACCATCACCGACGGTATGGTCGCTGACAACGCAGAGATTACCGGTGGGGTGCTGGAGATATCTTATTGCGATAACGGTATTCGCGCTAGTAATGGCGCTCTTGCTTTGTTTAACTCGGTTCTGGTTGAAGACTGCGATCAAGCTGTATACGTTGACAATGTAGGGTCTGGGACCGACATTACGCTGTCGTCTATCGTTATACGAGACTCTACTACATGGGATGTCATTTGCTCCAGCGCTACGGCTAAGTTGGTTTTGTCCGGGCAGATAGACACTAGTAGTATTTCTTTGATATCTGGCTGTGACCATAGTATTACAGGGAACAGCAGCGAAGAAGATTTTCCGCGCTATCAGATTTTTGGCGAAGCGGCTGTCGGTCGTTATGAGTATCCTACGCGTATGGGTATTGGTAGCGGGCTTCCTTTCTTCAATGGAAACAAGGTCTATTTGAACGACAACGGGGAAGCTGGTTCCTGGACCGATAGAACCGCAGAAGCTCGTAGTGAGACGGGATCTACTTTTACGGCTTTTCCTGGCCTAGGCGCCAACAACTGTATCTACTTCGGTGCTGATATTGCTTACGCGGGCGTGGAGTTAAACATTGTGACGGTTATGGTGGTGGGTGGTGGCGCCGTAGTTTCTGAATATTGGAATGGAGCTGCTTGGGTGACGGTGCACACGATGGCGTCGTTGACCACTTCCCCATACACAACATACGGGGAAACTTCAATGCTACGCACCGGCACAGAGTTTATGCATGGAGGTTACCTTCCCGGTTGGGCCAAGAAGACATTAAACGGGTCCAATAAATACTGGGCACGGTACAGAATCACCAGCCCCATCACAACGGCGCCGGTACTCGCGTGGATGCGCTGTATTCCTCATACGCAGATAGTGAGTGATGATGGAACTCCAATGCGTTTCGGTGACTCCAACGTAGATCGGTCTCTAGGGTGGCAGCGCAAATTGTTGGATACCCTTTCGGGCAGTGCTCCATCAGATGAGAACTTGACGCTGTCAACCAATATCACGTTGGCTGCTACCGGCAATGAATTCACCAACAACGCTATCGACGGTAGAGCCGGTTTGGTTAACTTACCTGAGGGAGTAAATACAGCCAAACCGATATCGGTTGCCGTTACGTGGTATGCACTGGCCAACGTGGGTAATGTTGAATTGGAACTAAGGTACGTCACACTTCCGGCTAGTTCTGTCCTGAACGGAACCGCTACTGACACGCGATTAACTAATATTGTAGCGGTTCCTGGAGTGGCGAAAACCATCGTTACGTCTACCTTCGACATACCAGTGTATTCTTTAGTAACGGAAGATTTGATAGGATTTTCGCTGTACAGAGATGCTACGGCAGGAAACCCCGACGACACCTTGGCGGCCAGCATCGTGATAGTGGATGTCCACGTCCACGCCTATTTCTGGAAATGACATGAACCCTCATGCTCTGAATATATTGCTTCAGGTTTGGCCCCGACGAGGCGCTCGGACCGACGTCGAGTGTACGCAACTCCAGCGAGTAGCTAGCGCGTTAGGCGTCTACGTTGATCCGCGCGTCTCTCGGGACCAACTTCGCAAGTCTGTCTGCAACCAACAACACCGACGATCTGTACGTAGTGCACGTACGGCTGCCAGCGTTCCCTGGAAGTATCAAAAGTATTTGAAGCCGAATCAGAACCTAAGACAGCAAGCCATCAAAGTGCAGCCGGGAGCCACTATCCCGGTCGCGTTCAACGGCATCGAAACTACCATGTACGTCGACACAGCACGTCGGTTGCAGTTTCGTGGCAAACCGTGGTTCATTGAGTTGAAGGTTAAACTCAATACAGAGCACCTGCCGATCATACTGACGAGGGAATCTAAGTGCGCTTGCTTGTACTGCGGTACAGAACCCGTTTCAGACGAAGATAGCTGCAGGAAATGCGGTGCTCCGCTTAGCTGCTAGGGAAGGAAAAATGACCGAGCATTGGAAATGGCTTACTGGATCTGAAGGTACGTTCAGAGGCCAAACCAAAACTATCGTGGAATGGGCTGACGAACTGGGAATTTCTTTTCCCTGTCTGTATGCGCGTCTCTATCGTGGTTGGTCAACCACGCGAGCACTGACTACACCTGTACAGAAGAGATCTTTATCCTCTTGCTGACGAGGCTCCTGTGATCAAATACAAAAACCATCAATACCGAGAAGCAGCCGCAGCGGCGGTTATAGACGACGCCTACTGGCGCCATGCCGCACTGCGGTTTTGGATCATTGCGGTTGTACGTTCCAAGACAGGTACTGACCTGCCGGCCCCCGCGAAACAGCTCCGTGCCAAAACCTGGCAAAAAATCCCCCATTTGATCCGACAAGGTGTAGGTCAAGACGCTGACGTACAGCAAAGAATTCTTAACGCTTGTGCTGACGGTACTTGTCAATACATCTATATCGACATGAAAGGCTGGTTGCCTGGACAGCGCCGAGGCACCAGAGATACGCAGCAAGTACAGCAAACGTTAGAGTGGATAGAGCAGTTCAGAAACAAAACGACTGTAGGCGGCTCTCAATTGATTTGGGCCGAAGTAGGATCAAACGTACAGCGGAGGTAGTGATGAAGTGGCCAGGAATGCACAAATGGACTAGTCGAGATGGCATCATTGTTCCTAAGAAGTTCCTCAAAGAGGAGATTGATCGCGTTCATCGGGAAGACTGGGAAGACTCAGATCGATACGCACGGCAGAAGCAAAAAGCACTGCGTTACATCGAAGTCAGAGCCAAAGACATTCAGGATTTCGATTGGGAGCGTTTGGTGCGAGAAGTGACTCGAGTGTTTCACGATGATTTGATCCGTGACGCCGACATCAAAACAGCTGCTCAACACGCTTGCTTTACAGCCGAATTACAATGGCGGCGAGATCAAGATTTAGATTGTTTGCCTCCTGAACCAGCAACCGATCAAGACGACCGCGGAGAAGTTCGCGGTGTTGACGACCGAGAAGAGACTTTGGCAAGCCTTGAGTGGCAGCGCAAAGAGGAAGAGACTGAACCATGAGTTGTGGTAGCAGATTCATCAGTAACCCTTTCACTACAACCACAACTGGTGAGGCGGGAGAGCTAACCATTCTGGCCGACAACGGTGCACCTGCGGTTGAGGCCGACTGCAACGTTATTTTTGTCAACGGTACCAACGACAAGGCTCCATACCGCATCAGCTTGATGGGTCGTATCTCTGGTACCGCCGAAGCAGCTGCCGTCGTGACGATCAGCTGGTACGTATTCCATCACAAAACGCAGCAGTTCTATCAAGCAGCCAATATGACGGTTACGGGTTCTGCTGGTTTTACCGCTACTCAAGGTAATATTCTGTTCCTTAACCACAACCCTCAATGCCAGAAGGGCTACGTCGAAGCAACTGGTTTGGCGGCTAACCAAGATCTGCACGTCGTGGTGGATGAGGTAGAGTAGCATGGATTTGCTACAAACGATTCGTCGTCTTATAGAAGACCTGGAAGCCATCGACTTTGGCTATTTGGAGATAGCTACGGACGATGAACGCGAGGCTACGTTGACCTACATCGAAACCATCGTCGATGAAATGAACGATCTGGGTCTCGATTGGCCCGAAGCCGATTTGACGGTTCGCTTCTTTCTGATCGATCCCGAGCGATCCCGCCAGTACCTTTATGGTCCAACGGATGTTCACGATGGCGCTGGTTTGATCGATAAACTGAAAGATTTGGCGGCTGAGTTGGAAGCCGACCAGACTTAGCGAGGTAGCTATTTTATGTTTTTTATAGGCTTGGTTGGTTCTGGTACGTGGCTCAAGCGTAATCGTAAAGCTGCGTTGTTGGCTATTGGCGGAATTGGCGGAGCGGCTATCGTTATTACGGCAGTAGCCGGACAAGACAACCCTAGCAAGTCACAGCCAACTCCAGTGGAGACGGTCGTTCGCGTGGACCTTCTGTCTTCGCGCGATCTTGACACTACTGCCCCCTTCGGTCTTCCAGCAGGAGGAGTCGATAACAACAAACCAACGATTGCCGATCAAACCTGGACTAGGTCGGGAGGTCAGTTGTGTTATCCAACGGATCAATCCCATACAGCCGCACGATGTTTTGCTACAACTGAGGTGTCTTACTCAACGGATGCGACTGGGCTACATTGGTTGATTGAACCTGACGTGTACAATGGGGTACCGCAAAGTACTGCTATTAACGCAACCAACTGGACTGTTCGGGGCACAGGCGCAGCAACTGCACTCCAGCCTGACCCATCAGGCGGTACAGGCGCGAGTACCGTTGCGGTATCCACTTACGGTAATGACGTGTTTAAAAGCGCTGCTGGCTTCGGCCCTTCCGCAACCATATATCCACGAGTGTGGATCAAATGCTCTTCGGGTACATTTACGCTACAAAACAGCGCAGGTGCCGGAATAGGCCAGTGGAATATCGACTGTGCTACTGCGTCCGGCGGATCGTGGATGCTCATTCGTAGCGCTACTCAGACTGGTGTTACGGAAGTATCGGCTTGGGTATCTACTGCAGGAGGCGTCGCAAACTTTCATATGTATGGTGCAGGAGGTTCCGTTACCGCAACGGTGTGGGCACCGACGCTTGCAAAAACAGAAGGTCATGGGTTAGCAGTTGTGCCTACTGCTGCATCGGCCGTTACCGTTACAGCACCTTCGTGGACAATCGATAACACCGACGGAAAATACTATCGCACTGGAGATGATGTTGTAATAACGACCGCTAGAGTTGGATCTACTAAGTGTTGGTGGGTCAACAATGGATCTCTGCGACTTAGCGGTGCGTCCGGAAATCCTTGTACAGGTAAGATATATGCAATTCAAGTCTCCCGTGTAGCGCAGATTCCAAAGATCTTACTTAGTGTCAATGGAAGCAATGCTTACACCGTCCGTACAGATGCCCTTCGTTGGGACGTGACACGTATAATCGATGTAGGACTCTTACTCGATTTATGGGCTCCATACGCGCAATATAAACAAACGAAAGGCGGAGCAAGCGAGTACGGTGATGCTACTCCGATTACCGCAGTGTCCAGCGTCTGGGACCTAACCATTTATGATGCTACCGATTTTGTCGGAGGAGGACACGGTAGGCAAACAGCAACATCCACAGTCCTATATATAGATGGGGTAGCTAAGTCGCTAGCAGCCGCACAGCAGTACGTCGGTTCAACTGTCCGTATGACCCAGACCAGCGAAATTTACCGCAAGCTTGACAACGCTAAGATTGTAGACGTCAGTACTGCACACACATGGACTACAGATGGCAACATGACTCTAGACGCAACCTTGACCTGGGTATTGGACCACCCAACCATCTACGTCTACATAGGTATGTACCCAATAATCCGAACTGCCGGAACACAACAGATCTCCGGTACAGCCATCTTTTATCCTAGCGGTATCAGCTATGATGTTTCTTCTGCAGGACATGCTACCGGAGCAAAGAACAATCAAACTGCTGTGAGGATATTCGAAACTGGAGCTACCGATACCACGGTTACTTGGAGCAACGTCACAGGTACATCACCCATGTGGTTGTTAGTTTCTGACTCAGTAACGTACAACAAAGTATATCAGAATTTCACCACCACAGGTGCGAGTGCTTTAGACACATGGACTGTAACTACCACGTACACTTGGACAGGTGGATCGCCGTGGTAGCTATTTATGCTTATGTTGACGTTTGCTTTTAGCTACACATACCTTGAGGAATCGAAATGCCTACTACGAAATCAGGAAACACTTTGACGATCACTCGAGATGCCGATACGGTGGCGTTGGATCAAGCCAACTACGCAGTACCGTCAGGAGTACGTACGTTTGGTGCTCCTTTCTCGGCCAACGTCAACGCCGCTACAGCTCAAGCCGCAGCGCAAGTTTTGCTGCCACCTGACAGCGATCACACTTGGCAACGCCTACAGATGTTCATCAGATGGACTGTAGCGCCAGCTGCGCCAGTAGCCGGTACGCCAGATGCTGTTGTGGTGTTGTATTGGTTTAACAATTCAGCTTGGCGTGTGCTGGGCCGTTGGCCCATCAAATATATCGACAGCAGCTCCAGCGTTGCCGATATGCAGACGTTTGCTGACTACGCCGAAACACCTTTTCCAGGTGGTGCTGTTCAACTGGCCGTAGGGGTAGCGGGCTACGTCGATGGTACCTTCTATGTGGACTTGGAAGCAGTCGCGTAAACAAAAGGAAACAAAACTATGGCAACTTCAAAATCTGGAAATACTCTGACGATTACTCGTGACTCCGAAACCGTAGTAGCGACCGAAGCCAACTACGCAGTGTCGTCTGGACTCAAAACCTTTGGCGCTCCCTTCACCGGTAACGTCAATGCCGCTACCGCTCAAGCGGCTTCTCAGTTGATCGCGGCTCCAGCCACCAGCAAGGTGTGGCAGCGGCTGCAGATGTTCGTTCGTTGGACCGTAGCACCGGCTGCTCCGGTAGCGGGCACGCCTGACGCCAAGGTGGTGATCTACTGGTACGACGGTTCTACCTGGCATACGTTCGGCTACTGGCCCATCAAGTACATTGATGGCTCTTCGAGCGTTACCGATATGCAAACCTTCTCGGATTACTCTGAACTGCCTTATCCTGCTCGTGCGGCGCAGTGGGCCGTAGGTGTGGTGGGTTATGTCGATGGTACGTTCTATGTAGACTTGGAAGCTCTGGCGTAGAGAGAGAGACTATGTCT
>Ga0180437_10001030_pt1 | contig 49260 bp, 56 predicted proteins | sample SS_ome_4_FD_132410 | JGI IMG/M metagenome (GOLD analysis project Ga0180437, IMG submission 132410) | Hypersaline lake sediment archaeal communities from the Salton Sea, California, USA - SS_3_D_1 metaG | ecosystem: Environmental > Aquatic > Non-marine Saline and Alkaline > Hypersaline >... | reverse complement strand
TCGCGTCTTTCCCAACGGGACCGCACTTTGCCCCGGCGTTGCGCCCGCGTACGGACTGAGGTACAACTCAAAAGGGCCTGCAAGAAATGACATGACCTTTACTCCATCGAACTTACGTTGTGAATCCTACGGATGTCTCCGAATCGAATATCAAGAGCAAAGCCGTAAGCCCTGTTATCGTCGGGGTTTGCGGAAAACCACTCCGGACCCACCTCGCGGGGTTCCGCGTCCGTTCCCTGCCAGCGGAGGGGTTCAACAAATAGCCCGTTGGTTATTGTACCCCGTTCGGTGATTTGCTGAAGTCGTGTGTTTGCGTCGCCGCATATTTCGAGCCGCTTTTTCAGGATTGCGGCAGTGATTTGTCTCGCGCGAGCTTCCATCCCATCGGAGACGATGTAGTAAATTTCGCCGCTCCGTCGGTCCCCTGGAGAAAAACCGATACGCCGGGTAATCGTAACAGCAAAGCTGTAAATCTCATCAATTGCCCTATCAGAGATTCGCGACAGCTCGCCCGGCTCCCAGCCCGTAGCGTACAACCCGACGTATTCTTCTCCAGCCCACGGCGGCGGCATCCCGCGAATCCGCAGCTCGCAGTTGTCTTCATTCAAATCTCCGACCTCTTCCAACAGACGATTGCGGACGGCGGATAGGAAAGCGGAGAACATGTCACACCTCTTCGCGAAGTCGGTCAATCAACCTGTCACGAGCGTCTCGCAAAATATCAACCCGAAACTGCTTCGCAGTTGGGATGACAGGACGCTTCTTGGCGGCTCGCTTTGCATACGGGACGCTGGAACCGAAACGGATGCTGCGCTCGCGAATCTCTGCAACCTGGTCCCGGTTGTATCGGCGGTAGGCGTTCTTCGTCAACGCTCCGGGTCGGAAGGACCTTTCCAACCGTCCCTTGTCGATCATAATCGGGACGTCGCGTTTCGATAGGGTTCCGATCCGGGTTTTCGCACCCTGCGATTTGAGGATTGCCCACGCTATGCGACCCGCGACGGCTTTAGCTTCTTTCTCCAGAGTCCCTGACGTAAGCTCTCGAAAATAGACAGATGCAAAGATACCTTTCCACCTACGGTTTTGTTCCGCGGTTAGTAGCCCTCGCTGACCCTTCCGTACTCCGTACTGTCTTTGATCTTGCTGAGTGATCGGACGGGATGCGATGGTTTTCGGGGATAGCGGATCCCACGATTCACCGTACTCGTCGGCTCCACCGTCCGCTTTCGTCAAATACGCTTCATGCGTCCGTTTGAACGCATTGTATAACAGCGCAGCGAGAAAGGACCGGCGAAGCCCCTTCGGATCGGGAGCATCACCCGACAAAATCGCCGGCAGACTGCGAAGCAACCTTCGGAAGTTTGGATTTCTCGCGGTTACTGTGTAATCGGGCATTAGTAAGGCCAACGATATCTTGTTTCCAAGTCTTCGACGTCTTGCAACTTGTCCTCTGTTGGGTAGACCCGGTCGTCAACAACAATGTTGGAATGCTTCGGCTGGTAATTGCTTCGCGTCGCTTGTCGTGGGATTTGCATCTGACCCTTTCGGACCCGCTCGAAAGATCGGATGATTTCCTCGTATCGGCTGGTGAACTGTCCAGCGTTTCCGCGCCGCTCCGAAAGCAGTTTGCACGCAATGTACGAACAACGACGGCGAACCCACTTACTCTCATTCAAAATCGACGCTTCGTATCGAGGGAGAAGATACTCGTTGCAGATGTCGGTTGCCTCTTCTACAACGTCCGTCAAAATATCCGTAGGATCAGACTCCGCGTCGTTCGGATCGTCGGAACGAAGCATGACAGCAACGGCGGAGAAGATGGATTCCATCTCCGACTGCGACGTGTACGTATAGGAAAGTGACTCTACCATCTTTTCTCCAGTATACAAACGTACACTAAATTTTGGGGTTCCCGTCGGGATCTCTGGAGAGAAAATCTAGGGGCGGGACCGGTGATAATTACACCAAAGTCGTCGTCGGCGGAAACCGGTATCGGTCCCGTCCGACATAGAAACCTCCAAGAAATAGTGAGTGTGTATTGTCAAGCTGACGCTTTGCTGAACAAGGCCAACGTATACTCCATCGGAGTCTGTCTCGTATGTCATGCTGATGTTTTCAGCTCCCGAGACAGCATCGCCGTCCATGTCCTTCAATGTGAACGTTAACGTCCCGTCGTCAACGAACGTTGCGGGGTCGTCAGTGTTGCGAAGCCCGCGCAGTTGGACCGCGTTGTCTTCTCCTTTGTGAAGAAGGTTGTCATCGTTGACGCGAAGCTCGCCGAGTAAGTGGCCCATAGCAAGCTCTCTTAAAGCAATTCAAAATCGGTTCTCGTTGAAACAAGCAACGCCAACTTGGCTTGCATGTACTTTGTTTGATCGTCGGCAAACGGGTGCGGGTAAATGGAATGACAGTAGACCTGCAAAATGGCCACGGCGTCTGGCTCATCCATCTGCGCGACCAGCCATACACCGTCCCCATCACCAAGCAATCCGTGTTCCGTAATCTTCAGCGTACCAGGTCGATCCTTGTTGGGTTGTGGGCCGGCGTGGGGATCCTCCGCGTCTGGTAACAATCCGTCGTACGAGTCAATCTTCGGCCCGTAATAGTGTGCCTCGGACCACAGTTCAATCCGAACCGGCTCGCCGGCAGGAATGGTAAGGGATCGGTCGTCTGGGTTTTGGCCCCGAAATCGTGCCTTGACGGTTTGCATGGTTCGTCCTTTAGGTGATCTTCTCGATAGATAATGTTAAACCGCTGACTGGCGTCGGCGGCGTTCCGTTGTTGGGCACAGTAACGGATACAGTCCGCCACTCTGCCGCCCCGTGCTGGTTTTCGCCGGCGACTTGAACTCGGATCACCTGTCCCGGATCTGCCGGGATTTGCCGAATGTCTTGAGTTGCACCGGCATCCAAACTCATATTGTGGATCATGACAGAATCTATAAACCATTGAATCAACTGAGCGTCCGCGCCGGTGCCTGGTGTCCAAGTCGCGGTGCACCTGTATGTCGCTTGTGGCATGTCGAATTTTCCTAGTCTGACTTGTTCTGCAAGATTGTAGAGCCGATCCGCATTGCATCCGTATCCGGCGTACTGCTGCACGGGTCGCATGTTCCACACTTCGGGTTCCTGAAACACTTCCGCCAACGGTGTCGTTATCGGTAGTGCAATGTCATCGTTGATTGCCGGGTACGATGACTGCGGATTTTCCGCGATTGTCACGTTGTGGCCGTAGTTGTACTCGTCACATCCCCCGTCCAACGCCGCTACGCCACCACCGCCAGCATCCAGCATCAGGCCGTAGTTTCCCAACGCGATAATGTTATCCCGACATGTAAACTGCGCAACCGAATTGCGAGTGAAGTTAATAAAGCCTTGTGAGTGATTTTCCGATGGGTTTGTGCCCATAAGATTTGCGTTTTCCCAACCGTGGGCAAACGTGTTGCCGACCATCGCCACGGACGGTATCCGAGTCCCGTCTCTTCGTCCAGCTATATTGAAACTGTAGTTTTGTCCTCGGCTCGTACCATTGTTTGTTTGTCCTCGTCGGATGTCATACACCAAGTTGTTTCGCCAAGTGACATTACCGATGCCAGGACCCGTGTCTGCAATCGCTGCAACGGCTGCGCTGTGTAGGATGATGTTGTCCTCGATCAAAATGTCGCCTATTGGTCCTTCTCGCGGCGTGATGACAATAGCCTGCCCATGCTGCGCGTGTGCCCAGTTGTTTTCCAGCACGTTACTGCGCACAACGATATTCGACCCTACTTTGAATTCTAGTAGGTTCTTGATCGTCCATAGAGGCTCGCGTCCGTCCCATTCAGCCTCGCACTTGAACCAGTGCAAGGGTTTTCGGAAGTGGCACCGTTCGATCAGAATACCGTCCGGATTGCCTTCAGCGCCGAGTCCAGCACCACCACCACCGAACAATACATTCTCTCCAGCACCTTCCAAGTAGCAGTTGCGGATGACAAGGTTTCCTGGACTATTCCAGCAGCCGATAGCTTGCGAGTCGAATCCAGCTTGATGGAAGTCCGCGAAGTAACAGTCTTCGACCGTCGCGCCGTTGCAGTTCAATACCGTACCTCTTCGACTGCTACTGGTCGCGTGCCCGTGTACATAGCAATGCTTGATGATGATATTGGCTGGCAGTTCTTCAAGAACACTGATCTGTGTATTGGCGTCTCGGTGATAACCCCACGATAGCAGGTTGTACTGCATGTTCGTGTAGTCCGCAGCTACTCGAAGTTCCAGCCCTTCCAGAACAAAACCGTGAGAGTTTGCCTGCGCTCGCAGAACTGGTGACGAACCAGGTACTTCCAGCGTTGCCATTTTCGGTGCGTCTGCCGGCCCGACACGCACGCTGGATTCCCATCCGGTGTACGTGGTGCGAATCGTGATCGGCTGTGTGGTGCGGTTCTGCGGTAACAGGAATCCGCCAGACCACACCGCCCCGGCCTCAAGCTCAAGAACGTCACCACCTCGCAGGTTGTCCAGCATCGGTTGCAACGGCTGACCAGAATTGAGGCGATATGTTGTCATGACGCAATCCTCTTCAATCGTATTTCCGATCCGGCCAGCAATTTGAAGGATGCCGCCTGACTGCTTCGTACAGCCAACCCGATGAGATCACCTGCAGACAGAGTACCTTCGATGCTGCCCACCGCTTCACCGTCACCGCTGACCAATTCATCACCTACCACACCCGCATTCCGCACCGCCCTGAAACCAAACAGCGTCCCCTGTACCGCTTCGAATTCCAGGGATACCGACAACCGGTACGTTCCGCCGAGGTTTAACTCAAAGCGTTGCCCGCTGCGACTCATCTGCACCATGCGGTCCAGTGTCGTCCACTGGTTGACCAAAATGTAGCTGGTGGTCGTGTCCTGAGCATCCTCAGTGCCATCTGCCGATGCGTGCCCTACCGACACCATGACCACGCCACGCCGCCGAAAACCGTTCGTCGCAAACCATGCGTCTAGTGTCTGATCCTCGGCCAAGTCCTCGTCAAATAGTTTGGCCGGTACTTGCCGGTACTGTAGCGAGCCAGGATTGACCGCCTGAACGGTTTGCTTGAACAGCTCTAGCTCTCGCTGCTGCCACGTCCTCGGCGTTACCACAGCCCAACCTCGCGGCGGGTCCAGGTCATCCGGATCGTCGTCCCGGATCACTGCCTCGCGGAATAGATACGCGGCCCAATCGCCGCTGACTGCTGCCAGTGCGGTGCGTAGGTCGTCAACGTCTGCGTTACTGACTGCCGCTACGTATTGCTGTTTTACACTCATGCCGACACTGTGTTCCATGTAATTCCGTAGATGGTGGCCAGATACCGTCCCATCGCATTGTGATTGGCTACACTGATCGCACCTTCCTTGACCATGATGTCGCCGTGGCTGCCGCCCATTGCCAGCGTGCCATCGTACAAGGCCCCGATGGTCGCACCGGTGATACCCTCGGACCCGGCGTTGACCGTCTGCGGTGTCCCGCCGTTCTTATAGATTTTACTGGATGCACCGTTGAAGATGATCGTCCAGATGGTCCATGTGGCCGCATCGACGGTTGCGGTACCGTCTACCTCGGTTCCGCCGTCAATTTGGATGACCCCCGTCGTGACTTTTGTTCTCACGCCGTGCTCATTGGCCGCTGCAATTCCGTCAAACATAGATTGGGCCGTTGTGGGTGCTGTTACCTTGGTCACGAGTACTACGGTCGTCGGCTGAGATACTGCCGTAAACGATGCTGTCTGTAGATACTTGCTAACCGTATCCCCGGACAACACGGTTCCCACAGATTCCGAGGACAGCCACCGCCGCTTAGTGATGTCCGTTTGCAATGCGTTGCGTGAGTTGCCCGACAGGTCCGGCAGTTTGTACACGCTTCCCCCGATCACTCGCCCCGCTGGGATGCCTGCGGCGTCGGTGGGGGAATTGTTGAGCGTTAGGGTCAGACCGCCTGTGGTGCCGATGTCTGCGGTAGCCCCTGCGGCACTACGGGAATTGAGAGGCCATGCGTGGATGGGTTTCTTGCCACTGGTGAGTGATACGGCACCGCTGATCAGGTCGGCGGCTAAAACGCCAGCGCCGCCGTTGTAAAGTTCTGATGCGTCGTCCGTGTTTAGCGCTGAATTAAAATACATCGGCTCGTCAATTACACCCGTCATGTAATCTTGAGCCGATGAACGCACCCTTGAGGCAAACGTCAAATTGGTCCTTGAACCAACGGCTGCATACCATTTGCCGTCGTCAGCGACGTTTACCGCGAACGTGCTTGGAGACCCATTCACGTATAGGTCGTAGTCCGTGCCGTTAGATACAACGACTACATGATGTAGGGTGTTATTTACGAACGTCGCGTCGGAAATAATTCCTGATAAATTCGCCCCACCCGTACGCAACAGTAGTTGCAATTTGGACGTAGTAGTAAGATATATTTCAACTGTGTTGTTTCCCGTACCGCCATCACTGGACCCGATCAAAGCAATGTTTGCAGTACCAATTTTAGACTCTTGAAACCAAAACGACCATGAACCCGTTGTATCCGTGCTGCGAAACCCGGTTACCGCTCTGGAAGCATACTGATTCGTCCCATTGAACCTCAGTGCCCGATCTTCCACTTCCGTATCCGCTTCCACCGTCCCGTCTGCCCAGCCAGGGTAGTCGATCACGTGGCCGGTGGCACCGAGTGTCGGGCTGTTCTGAGTGGTTAGGTCATACGTTCCTGGGTTGTGGACGTTGACCAGCGTGGTTCCACTTGATTCGTTCAGTTTGTACCAGGCCCGCAGATTGGAGATGCCCGGATTATCGGGGTGGTTGGAAGTCTGTACATCGCGGTAAGTGGCAGGGCCGCCAGAGGGGCCGCCGGTGCGGAGCCAATTTACCTGCGCCACAGTTAGCGCTGTACCACCTTGATATAACCAACAATTATCTAACGTGCCATTGAACGGATTGTTCGGACTTGCGTCCCGGAACATAGCAATGGATAATCTATCATACGTCACACCTATTGCTTGTGCTGTTGATTCGGTAACGCTATCCCCTTCAACCACAACAGTCCTACTGGAGCTAGTGAAAATCCCACCAATGGCATGCCACGCGCCATCATCAGGGTTGATTCCTGTACTTCTGGCATCACGGGCCGCATCAGAGTTGCTAATGGATCGTGCTACCACATCGGTACCACCCAAAAGAAATAAAGCCTGAAAGTCGTCACTTGAGTCTTTGTCGCCAAACCATATCAAGCCTTGCGTACTAGTATCTGGTGAGGACGTAGTTTTAAAACTGCATCCCATTGCTATCGGATAAGCACCAGTCGGCGTTGCGTCACTACTAGCATACTGACTACTCGCACTAGCAAACGTCACCCCCTTAGCAGTCCCGTACTCGGTCAGGTGTAACTCGCTGGCGGACAGGTCCGGCCAGACGCCAGGGGACGTGTTGTTCAGGGGCGGGGCGAAAACGATTCGGCCAGAGCCAAGGTAGGCTTCGGCGTCGTCAAAACCTAATTTGTTGTCCGCTAGATAATCGTGCTCGGTGTCCGTCAGAGGTGTGTTGGTGATGTAGAAGTGGTCCAGCCGGCCAATCATGTTTTGGCTGGTAGAGCTTGTAACCAACGCACCGAGAACTACGTTGTCCCGCGCCGTGGTATCCGCAAACCAATCGCCACTGTTGGTCCCACTGGCTGGTGTGTCAAGTGTCAAATCCGTCTTGTCAACGCGAATGGACCACGCCGTACCACTCGACCGTAGTTCAACAAAGTGCCATGCACCATCATCGTATCCCGTGTCGGTCGTTGCGACTTGATCAGCAGTGTCATTGTTCTTCTGGTCGATCTGAAACGCACCGGTCCCGAGGATACTCAGTGCCAGGTAGTAATTGGCTGTGGCCGTATCAGCGGTTGAAAAGATGGTCTGGGTTGCCGTCGTTGCGGGAATGTACACCCATCCGAAGATCGATCCACTAGAATCGGCTGACCGAAAGTTGGCCGTAGTCGCTGCCAACCAGTTCGTCCCATCGAAACTGGCACTGGTCCGCGTTACCGGTGGATTGTCCGTGTCCGATGGGTTGTAGCGAATGACCTGGTTGGTGACCTTGGTCCAAGAGAACCCCGTTACGCGACGTCTTCTGTATCCAGCAAGAATGTAATAAGGACGTCTCGGCATCTGTACACCTGTTCACTAGTTTTCGGACGTCCCGTCGGGGACTACTGGAGAGATAATACCACGAAAAAGGGCGGGCAAGGTCCCTCGCCTCACCCGCCCACCGAAAAAGGAGACGCCTTCCGATGCTCTTGCGATTACGTAAAAATCACCGTCCCATACGCGATGCACTTCGGAATGTAAAGGGCCGGCAAGCAGACGTCCAACGCTTTCAGGTCGAACCCCGCGGGGTCGATCACCCGCGTCGTCCAAGCTTGCAAGCCGAACCGTTCGTTCCCCGCATCCATGACGTTTTCCGCGACCACTTCCGACCCTTCCAGCATTTCGAACCAGTTAGGATCGGGGTCAGGCATGAAAATCGCAGTGCTATCTGCGATCAGTTTGGTGAACGTTCCATTGACGTCCAAGCCGCCGTCGTAGACGTGCCACGTCAGCCACGGCATCGCTTCGAAAACGACGTTGAAACCGGTGTCCTCAACGCCGTCGTCGTTTGTCAACCCCGTCGGCTGAAACAACGTGAATACCCGGTTCGCGGTCCCTGCCACGTTCTGAAGTTGGGCGGTGTTCATCACGTATTTCATGAGGGTACTGTTGACCCAGACGTGGCGGAGGGGATAACCGTGGAGCTGCTCGAACGCGCTGTTGATATCGAGACAGTCGTCAACGATGGTTCCTTCGTACGTCCCGTCAGTGTCGGCGTCGGTGTCCCACGACGTCCCGATAATGCTCCCCGCCCCGGTAAGGTCGAGCTGGCTCTTGTTACCGGCAGGGATTTTGAAGTCAATCGTAACGTCGCCACTTGCGAGCGTCGGGACAAGATCGTCACCGTTGATCGTAAGATAGAGCTGACCGCGAAGCATGGCGGCCAACATCAACTCACGACTGTTGCGAAATCGCTGCGCGATGTACTGCTCTTGACGGGTGACGTACGCTTGACCCCGGACGTCCACTTCACCCCACTGACCTCCAATCGGGCGGGTTCGGAAGATTCTTTCCTCCAGCAGGGTGATCTTCTCGTGAGCGCGGTAAGCGGCGGCGGAGACGTGACCGACCACTTGCGGTGCGATGGTTGCGGGTCCGGTCCCTGGCGGGCGTCCCGTGGCAATGCTCCGCGTCCGGTCGAAGATGTCCCAACCGAAGTTCTTCCCGCCGACTTGATTGGTATTGGGTCCGCCCGGCCCCGCGCCGAAGAAATCCTGAAGACGCGACATGGGCGTCTTGATCTGGCTAATCGCACGGGTAACCGTGGTCGACCCCAGAAGCTGGTGGAGTGCTACATTCGTGGCCATTTTTACCGTTTCCTAAACGCGGAGCTTTTGTTGAAAACCGTTTTCGAATTACGTCGCGATGGTAATCACATGATCACTGGCGGCGAGATGCGTAATCGTGTACCAAGCGGAGCCGCCAACTCCGAGGATTTCGATGAACGTTCCGATACACTTCCCGGTCGTGCTAACCGTAACCGAATCTGCGGCGGCATCGTTGTCGCATACGATGTCGTCCCCCGCAGCAGACGCGATGGAGATTCCAGCATCGTTGGTGACGTAGACGCCGTACCGAAGACCTCGGTTGTTGGCAACCGCAGGCAGAGTCAATGTCAGCAGATCGGTTTCGCCGGTGTTGGTGAAAATGCACCCGGTGTCGTCAACCGTCAACGTGTAGTCAGCGGTCTTCGCAACGACTTTTCGCCAGCCACCGTACAGTGCTGACGTTTTGTACACGTTGTAGAGACCGTCGAAGTTGAATCGACCGGCCATCTGGCGAACCACTTCGTACTCGTACGCGGACCCGTCGATCCCTGCGGAGCTAGCGCCAGGAACAAGCAGCTTGGCAGCTTTGACATTTCCACCCACCGCGCAGAATCCAAACCAACGGTCTTTGTCGGTTCCTTGGAGTTGCGTTTGCTGGGAGTAGAGAAGCGGGCCGTAAATTTCTTCCGACCCATCGGTCCCCGCAGGGTTCCACTCGACCAGCAGTTTGCTGGACCGGATTTGACCCATTAGCATTCCGGCGCGGATCAAGGTGGTCGGGCTGCCGCCGGTGTCCCGCGTCCCGCTTGCGTCAATGAAGCAGGGGACGATGAACGCACGGTTGTACTCGAACGGGCCCCAGAAGATTTCAGACTCGACGGTCTGTCGGACGTCCTCGATTCCGGGAATGGAGGCGAATGCTGTGTAGTCGAAACCCATCGGACTTCCCTCTTGCAGGGCCGCTCGGCGGCCTTCCGTTTGTTACCTGGAAAGAAAACTGATTCGTCGTGTTAAACCGGACGTCCGGTCATGCGTTGCGGACCCCGGATAAAGTGGCTGCGACCGGTGTTCTGAAACTGCTGATTGACAATGTCAATCGCTTCGTCTTCGGACGGCTCCGCCGTGTTGTCCCGCCACAAGTGTTCGTTGGGAACTTCGGTCGGTTGCGTTGCCAACGAAAACATCTGCTGACCGTTGCTGCGGATCCCGGAGACAACCGATCCACCGATCACTTGGTTCTGCGGCAATGCTTCCAGGGCAAGCAATAGCTTGTCCAGCTCGCCGGACATTGGGTTGCCATCCGCGTCAAACGACAGCCGCAAGTCGCTCAGGTAGGGGGACAACGTCTTGTTGGCGTAGTCCGGCGTGATCCGTCCCGAATTGACCAGCTTGTCAATCCGGTCAATGTACATCTGTCGACCTACCTTGCTCGCGAAGTTCAGAGCGGCTTGATGCTCTTGCGACAACGCGACCGTTGCGGGAGGTGAAGTCGGAGGGGCCGCCTGCGCGTTCGGCCCCGCCGACGACGATGGGGATGGTACGGTCTGATTCTGTTGACTCATCGTGATTGGACCTCTCGGCTCTGTCGCGCCCACTGGGGGTGCGTTCGTATCGGGTGATCGTTCCCGTTCACTTCGAAGGGCAAGACCCGCAGTGACTATCCTTTCCAGAATGTTCTCCGGGGTAGTATCGTCCGGCAGGTTAAGCCCCAGCTCGCGGAGCACCCCAACCGCATCCTGGACAGTTGCGTTGGATGCGGATGTCGGCTCCGGCATTTCTGTTGCGGGTTCCTGCACGACTTGAAATTGCAACTCGGGCGGCACCAACTCCTCGTCTGCTACCAGCAGTTGCGAGTGGGAGAAAGCAAGCGACGCAGCGATAGGCGTGAAGTTCTCCTGAGCTTGTGCCACCGGATGCGTGACCAACGCGATGTGCGTGATCGCATCCTCGTATTCGTTCCCCGCTCCGTCGGCCCACTTCCCTTTGACCAGCGGAGAGACCTCGCGGACGGTCTTGCCGATCTTCTGCTTCGCGGTCTCTTCATCCGGAACCTCCACGCGACCGTGAAGGGTTCCGTTGTTGTCCACCCAAAGGTCTCGCCAGAAACCACCGTTCTGGAAAGCGTCGGTATCGCCCTGGTCTGCCGACAACCGGAGAGGAATCGCTTTCTCGTCGTGTCGCCACGGGGCGGGGATGTTTAGACCTGCGGCGGCCATTTTCTTGAAGTTGTCAACCCACCGCTTGAACCGTTCCGCGCTGAGGTGGACCTTTTGCATCGTCCCATCAGGGGCGGGGACGTTGTAGGTTCCAGGCTTCAAGATTTGCTTGTCGAAGAACGGCACGTTAATAACCCTTCTGGCGTCTCCGCGATTCTTTGAGAAGTCTGGCGATTTGACCCCGAGTCGTTCGGCTGAACTTCTTGCGACGCTGACCGTGACGGAGCAAGGTCTTCGTCTTCGGTTTCATCGCCATTCCGCCCATCACATCCTCCGATCAACTAACCCTTCATCGCTTTAAGCGCTGCAGCTCTCCGCGTATTCTTCGGCTTTGCATTGAGTCGCTTTCGAAGCGTTACTGCCGAAACGCCACCAGGCATTCGACGAGCTAACTTCTTAGCAGTTTTCATCGAGACAGGTCTTCCACGCAACATCACATCCTCCGACCGATTTGGCGACGGGTCGATACCGGTCGCTGAAGAGCGCTGCCGCCAGCGGGCGGCTTGAATTTCGGCGTCATTCGAACCCGTTTCCGCATCCGACGACGCATCGTTTTTCCCATCATGATCTCGGCCTCCGCCCGAATCCTACCAGAAATCCCCTCGGCAATCCCCCTTTACAACGTCTAGGACGGGCGGAAAAAGTAGGATAAAATGGATAAAAGTGGACAAACCTGGTACGGAGTGGACAAAATGCTAGACGCAAATAGAGAACGGCTTGTGCGATTGCGGTACGCTAACGCAAAGATTCCGGGGGGACCGCATAGCGTTGACACCATCCGGAAATGGGCCAAACGCGGCATCCGGGGCGTCCGGTTGGAAACCGCAAGGGTTGGAGGAACGATCTACACGTCGGAGGAGGCGATAGGTCGGTTCATCCTGAAGTTGAACCAAGAGGATCAGTTACGGAGTTGAGCGATGGCAAAGAAACTTCGCAAGATCATGAAGTGGCTTCCGGCCTACTCTCAAACCCAAGTCAAGAAAGCGCGCAAAGCAAGCAAGACAACCCCGCAAGGGAAGAAGCTCCGGAAGTGGGCTGCTGAAACGCTGCGACGCCACAAGAAAAATTATTAGACACTAGTCTATTTTTGAACGTCCCGTCAGGACTACTGGAGAGATAACTATGGCCAAGAAACTGAAACGTCGGAGCGTTGTCAAAACTGTCCAGAGGTTTTCGCGACACGGGACGTCAAAACGAACGCACCCAAGTGTATTCCAACGAGGCTCTGACGTCCGAAAACAAATGGCAAAGTCGATACGATACCAAAGACAGGCGCGGCGGTTAAAAGGGCCTTACGGTTTGGACCTGGGAAAAGTACCTCCGCGCGGTTAAAGCGTCACAAACCCCATAAGGAATTTTTCAATGGCCACGCTTCGTTGGACCGGACGGGCCGAACCCGTCGCACAAGTCATCAGCGTTACAATTGGCGGCTCCCCCGCACAGAACGATACGTACTCCATCGTTTTCTATCACGACAGCGTCGAGGTGGGACGGGTGACGTACCAGGAAACAGCCGCTTCGCCCACGGTCAGCGATGTTGCGGCGGGGCTAGTCGCGGCATTCAACGCGAGCACCACTCCGCGAGCGGTCGGAATTACCGCGTCGGATGAAGGGAGCGGTCTTGTGTACCTGACAGCGGACACGCCCGGCACACCGTTTGACGAAGATGTCGCGGGAGCGTCGCAGCTTGGCGTAGCCAAGACCGGCTCGGGCACAATCACCAAGGGTAGCGTCACCGCGAACGCGGGACCGAACGTTTGGGGAGCGGCGGCCAATTACGAAGACAACGCGGGAGGTTCCCCCGCTGCACCGTCGGATGGAGATACGTTGTACATCCAAGGCGGGCCGCCCATTCTTTATGACCTTGATGCGTTGAACGGACTGACCACACCGCTCGCGCACGTGTACATCGACCAGAGCTTCGGGCCGTCCACTATCGGTCTCCCAGATGACAACCCCAACGGGTATGCGGAGTTTTTGGATCGGCATCTAGAGCTGGACGCAACCGCGTTGACTATCGGTCGCGGTGATGGGAGCGGCTCCGGTCGGATGCGAATCAAATCGCTCACCAGTGCGATGGCGATTGTGGTTCACAACACTGGTGGAGCTTTGGATACCAACCGCGCCGCGTTGCAATTGATCGGAACGACGGGCGGTACCGATATTGAAGTCCGCGGCGGGACGGTTGAGATTAGTAAAGAAGGTGGAGCGGCAAGCACGCTCGATGGTTCGGAGATTGAAGTCAGTGGTGGGACGTTGACTATCTGGAACCCCACAACCATCGGAAGTACAGCGGCAACGATTCAAGTTCTCGGAGGAACGTTGATCATCGAACCTGCGGTGGCACACGCAAGCACCACCATCACCGTCCAATCCGGGACGTTCCGTATGTTGAAGGGCTGCACCGTCGCGGGAACCATCACCATCAGCGGACCCGGAACGGTAGAGTGCCAGAGCGGCGGCAGTTCTCCCGACATTGGAACACTCGTTATGAGCAACGAAGAAGCAACCTTCGATGCTTCGCAGGCGGTCGATGCCGTCACGATTACAACCGCCTCCGGCGTCGTGTTGGGCACAATCATCGACCCGCACAAGAAGATCAGCAACGCAAGTCTCCCCGACGCGCGTCTGATTACGCTGACCGACTAAGGGAGCTTCTTAATCGCCTCTTGCAAAGCATGGTGAAACTTCATGTTCTTGAACCGGGAGTGTCCACGCACCGCGAGAGCAAGCCGTTCGTGCTCATCCTCCAGGTAATACCGGAGCAGGTCGGGGAGTTCGTCGTAGTCTGCCTCCGCGATTGCATCCCCGTAGGGATTGTCAACGCATCGTTCGGACACTATCGCGACGCGATTTGCTAACAGCGGAGCAAAGCGAAGGTGCGGCGTCAACGCGGATTCGTACCAGTGCACGTTCAATACGATCTTTGATCGTTGTATGACGGCGTTTCGATAGTCCCCCCACAACCCTGCGGGGAAGTATTCGATACTGAGCGGGCGAAGCCGCTCTATCATGTTATCTCTCCTGTCGCTCCTCCACCCGTAAAACAGGATAGGAATGTCCTGTTTAATATTGCCGGTCGGGACAAACTGGAGAGAAGGATGGTAGTAAAAAGGGACCCAGCTCGCCGCGATTCCGTGAGCAGCCAACACGGAAACGTTGGACGAGCTGTAGTCCCAAACCGCTTCGGCTTGGCGTAACGACTCCAAGTACCAAGGCGGAGCTTTTTCGAGGTAGCCGCCGGGCGGAAGTTGTTCCGATTGGAACGCGACGAGTCGGTAGCGGGAAAGTTCCAGGGCCGGCATCCGTTCCCACATCTGCCAACAGAATACGACGTTGATCGCGTCGTCGCGGAGGTGATCCCCTTCGGAAACTTCATGGCCCAACTCTTGCAGACAAGCATACATCGCGTCGATGATCTCCGCGTACCATTGACGGCGGGACCGTCGCCACATCCTAGCTGTTAGGTGAAACTTCATCTTTGATCGCCTCTAATCTTCCACGGGTGTGAATAACCATGTCTCCGGTCATGATGTCTTTCAACTCCAGGACTTTGTACTTGACCGGCGTGTTGATCAACCTCCGGTATCGGTCGTCTGTGTAGTAAAGCCAGCTATTGATATTCCAGAACGACCGATGGGTCGGGTCTTGGAATGCTCCGCGCCCGTCGGTGGATGGGGTGAGGTGATCGAGAATGCCGCCCGGTCGAAGGACCCGCCAAATCTCCCGCATGACAAAAAGGGTGCGTTCGGGCCGGACGTGTTCGAGAAAGTCGTACGCGCGGACTTCATCAACCGTGTCGGTCTTGTAGGGGATGCCGGTTTCTATATCATGGACCATGTCCGCGCCAACATCTTCGCGGATGTCGATGTTGACGTAACCGGGAAGGTGGCGAAAGCTGCATCCTAAATTCAACTTGAGGGCGAGGTTCATGGGAAATTCCAATCACGTAGTGGTACAGTATTCACGAGGCGTTGCCCCTGCTGAGTGCATCGCACACGTAGCACAGACCGCTGCGTTGCGAGAGCTACCTTATGTCCTCATCACCGGCAAGACCATACCCGACGCTCAAAATGAAGCAGTCGAAATCGCACGGGCTCAACATCGCGACCTTTTGCTCTGCGAAGACGACTTCGTCGCAACGGACAAGCAGTGGTCCGAAATGATGGAGGCTCCGCAGGTCGCAGTCTGTCACGCATACGTCAGTCCTGGTGCTTTGAATGCTCAACATCGCAGGTACGGCCTTTATTTCACAGGAACCGTTTTCGTCAAGATTGCATTGTCGGTCATTGTTTCGTATGGACAGCGAAAACTATTCCAGCCTTGGGGCGGCGACTTCTCGGGAAGCGACTACTGGTTTTGGACCAAGCTCCGCGAGCACTGCCCCGGCATTGACATTCGAGAATGCGGGATCGTCGACCATTACCGTCATAATCACTGGAAGAAAAAGCATGAGCCGTCCTCGATCACCATCCTCAAAGCGGATAAAAGCTGATCGCGGATGGGTCGACGGAAACGCGGTACGCCCCCTCGACGATGTTTCCAAGCGCTGAAGGCGACAGCACAATGCGGAGCGGGCTTCCGATCCGGTTGTTCTTGATCACGTTTTGCGTGCTGCGAATGACACAAATCGCACGGTTCCATCGCGGGTCTTCGTAAGGGGCGGGGTCCGTCACGAAAATGTCATTGTTTCGAATTTCGTTGCTCCCCCATTCCCCTTTGACGGAGATGCAACCTTCGTACCCTCCGGCGTCGATCAACGTGTTCGACAGCACTTGAGAATTCTTCAGCTTCGTATAAATGCCGGAAGCGTCTTCATCCTCCTCCGGGTTTACCGCTGCGATTTGGACGTTTGTGATCAAATTGTCGCGAATTAGAAACCGTTCGCCGCGAGCGTAGATCCCGAAAGCGAGGGATTCTCCACGAATGTCTTCAATTGTGTTGTTAACCGCAACTGCGTCGGCGTTCAGTCTTGCGTCGGGAGCGGTCGACCCTAAATGAATTGCTGTTCCGCGAGACTCAAACGTACCGATCCCGCGAAACAGATTGTGACGCACAGCTAACTCGTCGAAGTCGTTTCGGAATAGTACGCCGAATTGACCTCCGGTGAAAAAGCAGTTTCTGATGACCGCTCGTTTGATGTGCGGCCCTTTATGCCAACCGTTGATTCCGCGAACGCAGTTTTCAAACGTGCAATCTTCGACGATCAACTCTTCAATGTCTTCGCCAGTTGACAAGTCAATCCCACGTTCCTTGTCTTTAAAAACTTCATCTTTGTAGTGCATCGTTTTCATCGTTCACCTCCATTGCCTGCACCTGGGACGTGATACATTCACACCTCGCCGTACACCACCGGTGTAGCTCCGCCCGCACCCGCTCAATCTCGGCCTTCAAGTTGTCGCGTTCCTGTACGACTCGCATCATGTCGTTGTGTGCCTCACGTGCTCGCTCCTCCCACTGGCTCAGCTGCTCTTCGTCTCTCCGTAGAACGGTTTTTAGATTTTCGTTGTCTGACCGCAGCCGCTCGATCTCGGCTACCACCTCCGCGGCCATTGCAACAGGTTTCGCCACGTCCATCTCCATCGACGGCTTTGCTGTAGTCATTAGTCCCAATGCCTGGCGGCATTCACTCAGTTCCTCACGCAGCCGATCAATCTCGATCCGGTAATAGCGACTGTTTGCCACCTTTGCTTTACCCATCGCTCATTCCCACTCCTCACCGAACGCGGTGACCGCCGGATTGCTGGATGTTTGGTACGCATAGTCACCGGTCTGTTGCAATGCGAGCACGATGTCTAACGGCCCGAACACACCATCGCGGTCCCAATCGCCTTGTCTCCAAGTCGCGTATTGACCGGTGTTGTACTTGCCCTCCTGCAATACCTGCACAATGTCCAACTGATTGAACACACCGTCAAAGTTGGCATCGCCAGGCATTGCATAGGAAACCCAAAGCTCGCTGCGATACGGTGTTCCTGTTCCGTAGACCACCATATCTCCCTGACTTACATCCACTACGATTCCACGGTTTGGTTGGCCATTTTCCCACTCTCTCCAAATTGCGGTAATGTCCATCCACATCTGCGCAACTGGCGGCGGCGTCGGATTGTTATCAATGTCGTAGGTCAGCCCTCGATAAGGCGCTATCGGCACTGCCCGCTCACCCCATTGAATACCAGGGGTTGTATTCCATCCACCTCCACCACTTCCAGTCTCCGACCACGTGACGGCACTATCCCAAATGAGAAGCATCCGAGACGCCATCGGACGCGGCGAATCTACGTAGTCCTGAAGATAGAAAATCGCATGGACGGAAAAGACGAACGAATCGTCCGGAAGCTGGGTAAATGGGAGCCAGTATTGCACCAGCATCTGGTCTCCAGCATCAACCGGTAGCTCATCTAAACCGCCGTACGTTCCATTGGGGTCCGACGGTCGAATCACCGTCTGACGGTTGGCATTCATAATCAACGTCGTTTGTCCGCGACAAATCATCGAAAGCAACATCGTTGCAAGAAACGCAAAAACAAACAGGCTCGTATGTCGCATCACTTTTTCTCCTAGACAATTGTCTTTTTTGGAATGTCCCGTAGGAACCCTGGACAGAAAACTAACGCAGTCCGCCCGCGACGACGGGTCGCTCGATCTGTCGAATCCGTCTACGGATCGGAATCGGTCCTCGCAACCGGGTCACCTCACGTCCCGCATAACCGGCCACATCAATCTGATCGTCTTGTTCGTGCGGGTGACCGGTCCACGCGAAAAGCTCGTCGAATAGTTCCCTACGCCAATCCGAGGGAGCGTTCGGGAAATAAACCATCCCCTCGTACAGTCTGTTGATGAAGTCGGTTGCCCGGACTAGTTTGTCTTGCGACTGTGGGGACAACGCGCGGACGGGAAGACCGCTGCGCTTCGCCCATTGGAAGACACCGATGCCAAGACCGCTCTTTTCAATCCCGACGTGGGTGCATTGCTGCCATTTGGAATACTCCTCCAGCAAAGCGTCTTGAACCTCTGGGACTTCGCCTTGAAACCTGCGGTTGTCGATCCAAAGCAGGTCCGCGTCCGGGGTCATTGCGAACGTCCCGATCACCGTGTGGGACGGCATCTTCCGCTCCCAGATCTGTTCGTCTCCAGGACCTTCGCGGGCAGACGCTGCGGGATCGCAGATTTGGAAGTGATGGCAGTCTCGCTTTTTCACATTGCGAAAACCACGACCGGTGACGGGGTCCAGTAGTTGGTATGCGTCAGAGGTGATGTTGTAGTAGCGTGCCCACGACTTTCGCATCCGACCGACTTGCATAATCTCCCAGTCTCCGGAAAGCAATTGCTCGCGGGTGACCGGGTCCAGCTCGGCAAGGGCCGTCTCGTATTCCTCCTGATCCAGATACGGATTGTCGGAGATTTTGGCAGGGACAAACGGACGGTTCGGCTCGTGTCCGATGAACTCCCCCGACCGCTCGTCCTTGTGAATCGCGAAGCGATCCCGGACCCAACGACCCCGCTGGTCTGGCGGCGGATTAGTTGCTGACCGAACGCGGAGCGGGACCGACATATCGCGGAGACGACGACGTCGGGAAAACCCAATGTAGAGGTATTGTGATTCGGTGAATTGCGTCAGCTCGTCAAAACCGATGAAGGTGTAAGCCGCTGATTGATAGTCATACTTGTTGTCTTCATACTGAACATGTCCGAAGGATAGCGTAGCTCCGGACGGGAAGGACCAAACCTTTCCGCCGCCGTTCCAACGTGCATCGGTGTCGTGCAACCATTCGTGGGAGCGGGGGATGAGACCGTCGGATTTGGAGAGCTGCGCATACGTGCGTCGCAAGATCAATGCGTGATAACCCGCGACGTCGACAAATTGCAAAGCCGCCATCAGGAGAGCGTCCGACTTTCCAGGACCTGCAGCGCCGCCGAACAGGACTTCTTCATACGGGGTCAGTGCGAGGAAAACTCGTTGCTTGATTGTGGGTTGATGTGCGATGTACTTCGTCAGCCGAAGGGTGAAAGCTTTTCGGATTGCTTCGGTGATTGCGACCATCGTTAGAGCCACCCAAAAATCATCTCAGTGTACGGATGTCCAGGACTGATCAATCCCACAATCCAAGCGGAAAGCGGGATGCTCAAAAGCGCCCCCGCGAGCCATTGCGTCCAGAACCAAAGTGGTGTCCGTTCTGTCGTCCTGGACCGTTGACGTCGCGGGAGCGTAAGAAGCTTTGCAAGCTTCGCTAGTTCCTCCTGGTCGGGCCGGTAAGTTGTACTACGCATCGCGTTTCCTCCCTTTTCGTTTTCCGTTGTTATCCGAAGGATCCCCATTCTTTCCATTATCGGTTAAATTAGGGGTGCTGTCAACCCCTGTTTCATCCCCTAATTCTTCGGAATTCCCGTCGGGGTCACTGGAGACGAAACCAAGGGTCTGGACCACGCGGAGCGTTTCTGCCAGCTCCTCTTGGGAGACCTGGTCTTCGACAACAACGGTTGCTGCGGATTGCCCATTGACGCGGATGTCCATCTCGCGGGTTTCGGTCCAACCTTCGCGACCGGGACGGGAACGACCGGGGCCGCAGCGGAGCCAGAAATCGGGTTTATCTCTACGCACGTCTATCTCGACAAGAACGCGGGCGCGTGCTCTTGCCCGCATCACGTCTTCAAGGAATTCGCGGTATACAGATGGACAGTTATCCTCTTCTCCGCGCTCTAGCCAGCGGTAGAATGTCGCGGCGGTTACTCCCATCGCTTCGAAGACGACGTAGTCGTACGCACCGAGTTCGATGAACTTCAACGCGGCGGCATATCCTTCGGGGTCGTACCGTCGGAACCATTCGAGTTTGGGTTGGCGGCCCCGGCGTTTTTTAGTGGACAACGGTTTGCCAAGACGTTCGAGATTCGCGTCTGCCATCGGACAACCTCCCGGAAAACGAAACGCGGACTACTCCGTCGAGCGTTTTCGTTTCTTCTTGAGGGACGGCATGATCGCTCGCCGGGTGCCCATATAAGAGTACGTCTGGATTATAGCAAGTTGTTTGGGGAACGCGCGGAAGAAGTTTTCCGGCAGGCCGTCGGTTGTGTAGGCCAAGAGAGTTTGGGGTTTCAGAAGCTTCACGACTTCGAGAAGCGATTTTTGACCTGCTTGGACGTAGTTGTCCCGAGCACCTTGGCCGATACTTTGTAACTCGACTGCAATGCAGGGAGCGTTTTTCGGGACCGCTTCGAAACGCCACGACAGATCGGCGGGGAAGTCAGCGGGGAGCAGAACGTCGGGGATAATTTTCAAACCGAGTTCGCCCCACCATCTACCGGTCCAGTAGGACTTGTAGTTTTGGTGCAAGCGGATAGGGAACGGATCGCCTGGGAAGATCGAAAAATTGGGAGTGACCACCGCGCGGGGTTGGAGTTTGAGTAAGCGGGTGACAAATTGAACCGGGACCGTCCAGGCGGATTCGAACTTGGAATCGTCTTTGTAAAAACCGATAGTGTATTGCGAAGCGTTTTCCGGAGGTATCGCTTTGAAGCCCCATACCGCGAAGTACGCGGAGCGTTTCGGCGTTTCTTGGCCGGCCCATGTGACCACGTCCGGTTCGGGAGGGTCTGCGAGGTGTTTCGCGAGAAGCTTTGGGACTTGGTACTGAGTCAGCGGCGTCAGCTCACGAAGCGTTTCAATGTTGTCGGGATGTTTGGGAATGTTGATCCCGTCGGGAAGCTCGCGGGGGTTGATCTCCAGTTGGCCCTTCGCTTCAGATTGTTCTGCAAGTTCAGACGCGGATGTGAGCTGGACGTTGTCGTTGGGGGCGGGAAAGAACGATGCAGATGCTCCCTTGCGGACAGCTTCGGCTTCGCTTTGAAGCTCTTTGTTCAACTCCGCGAGGTCTTCCGCGTCTAGCTCGTCAAGCTTCTTTAGATCGGTGTCGACCTGCTGCGTCAACTTGCGAAGCATGGTCGCGTCGGTTTCCGCCATCGCAGAAATGGGGTCGAGACTGGAGAGAATACTCCGCTCTTGTTCGAGAGTGAACTCACCGACGAGAACCGGCACCACAGCTTCGGGCGATAGCTGCTTTCGAGCATGACCGTCGATTAGACGACCGGAGGTGCGATTGAAAAGAAGGGCACCCGCCCACCCATTGGAAGCTAGAGAAGCTTTGAGACGGTTGATCTGTCTGGGCGGGTGCTTCCTCCAATTCAACGGGTTCGAAGGGAGGTCCTTTGCTTTAACCCATACGAGTTCTCGGACGCCCGGAGGGAGCGGAGCGTCCTGATCTACCGTGCGAAGGACCGTGGGTTTGCGTCGCCTTGTGGTTGCTGCTTTTTTCTTCGCCATAGTCTACCTTCGACTATCGGCGGCCACCTCGCGCTCGCGGTGTACGTCTCGGAGCGCGTGTTACCGCTGCCGCATTTTCGGCGGCTCCGAGGGCTCCCCGGTTCATCCGTCGCGTCACCGCTTGCTGCGCTCGAAGTTGTCGAGCAGTCGGAGCTGCCCTGCCGCCTCTTGCCGCTCCTGTTACACGTCCCATGATTAACTCCCTCCGTATTTGATGCGGACAATTCAAAATTTCGAATGTCCCGTCAAGGACTACTGGAGAGATAATACCACGCCATGCGGAGGGGGTCAACAGGTCACTTGTCCGCGATTTCCTTCCAAAGCTTTCGAACCTCCGGGACAATATCGTACGCGATCTGCGATTGGCGAGCACGGCCACCGCTGCCGCGATCCTCCGGGGGGAGTTCGATCTCGCTGACTATGCCCAAATACCGAAGGTCTTTCAAGCGGACTTCGCAGGTCGAGCGGGGCATCCCGAGGGCCTTCCTGACTTCGGTAATCGTTTGCACACCATGACTTAGGAGATGCGTGATGATTTCTGACTGCCAGCCGAAGGCGGTATCGAGAGCACACTTGCGAAGGATTGGATAGACGGATCGGGGAATAGCCCGCTTTCCCCATGCAAGTGATATTCCTTGTGCAAGCTTGACGAGTTGCTTTGCGACGCGGGTTCCTACCCCGCCGGATGGCGGATGGGAAACTAACGCCCCAGAGCGGACGACTTTTCCACGCATTGCTTCGACGAGATCGGCCAGGGGGCTGACTTTGTCTATGAGCCACGTAGGAACTTCGGGGATTGCATCGGGCAGATGGTTGAAATGCTCGCGGACCATTTCGCGGATGTAATGATCCACGTCGTGTTGGGAGGTGGTTGCGCGGACTGCGGCTAGAATTTGTTCGCGGAATGCGAATTGTTGTCGCCTCGTTGAGAGCATCTGATATTTCAGGAACCGTTCCCCTAGATCGGCGCGTTGGATTGAGTGGATTTTGTCCGTAACCGCCGCCACGACGCTGAAGAATCCTTCGTACTTTCGGGACACCCCGTTTCCGTAGTCGCGGTCGATGCGTCCGTCGAAACCGCCTCGAAGGATTGCGATGATTCGGTCGCGAACTTGTTCCGGTTCGTCCAACACTTCGGTGAAGTCTTTGACGATCAAGGTCTTGCCCAAGATTTGTGCAATGAGGGAAGGGTCGCTCCCGTCCTTCGGTTTGAAACCGGAGACCAGGCCGCCGGGGGAGAGCGAACTTTGAAACTTCACTACGTGTGCTCTACTTGCAGTTGCAACGAAGGTGGTTTTTCCACAGCCCGAAGGGCCGACAATAAACATCCAGACTGGATCACCGGAGATGTAGTTGCTCCAAATGGTTCCGTAGATCACCGCAAGGGTGTCGTAGACTTGAGGGTCGCCGAACGCATAGGTTTCTTGAACCTCTTTGAGGATCTGACTGTAAGTCGGTCGCTTATCCGGAAGCGGTTTGTAGAGGGGCTTTTCAAGCTTCCCGTTGCTGAGCGGACTGTATCCGGTTTCCGGAACGACGCTGAGAAAGCGTAAGCCTTCCAGAATCTGTTTGGGTTCGACGTCCAGCTCAAGGTTCTCTTTGACGTAGTCGCGAACGTCGTATCCTGTTTTCCAATCGGGCGGCCACTTGATAACGTGGACCGACCGTGCGGATCCCTGGAGAACAAATGCAGCGTTCTTGGCCGCCGTCTCTCCTGCCTTGTCGTTGTCGTATAGCAGGTAGACTTTTCGGTCGCTGAAGTAGGGCGACCAGCGAGGTTGGAAGTGTGCTCCTGGAGAAGAAATGACCCCCTCATTTCGTTCAAGTAGAGGGGCCAATGCGATAGCGTCCCACTCCCCTTCTGTTAGGTACAGTGTATCCTTGCCTGTTAGGGCTTGAACATTCCAAAGAGTCTGCTTGTCGCCGGGGGTTGTGTAGATTTTCCCGGTGGGAGGTTTCCATGCGCGGACCGATTTGAAGCGTCCGTCACCATCATAATAGGGGATAAGCCACCGGTCTAGAAAGTTATCCCAAACAAGACCAGCGGCTTTCAAAGCGTCGGGGGTGCAAGGGGGTTTGAGTTCGGAAAGCTTCTCGTAATGCGTAGCCTCGGTGAGGGGTTTGTAGCTCTGATAGAGGTTTCTTTGGAAGTCGGAGATATTGCCGCCTTTTTCACAATGCACGCATTTCCAAACTCCTTTCTCGGTATTGACATACAAGCCTCCCATTCGCTTTCGTTTCGTCTCCGCTTTGCAGATCGGACAAAAACCGTTCACTTCCTTCGTTGTCGTTTTTTCGAAATCCGCACCGTGGAACACGTAGGGTCGGAGCGGTTCCGGCGTATCTCTAAGTGTGCGTTGTGAAACGATTTGAACCATCGTCGCCTCCCTAAAGGTTCAGAAAGAGATGGACCCTCCGGGGATTTCTCCGGAGGGCCACTGGACAGAAAACCGAAAGGTGTGTTATCACGTAGCGGTTGCAAATGGACCAGAGCTAATTCGGTACGCCTGATGGAGACGCCGAAGCTGGCCAATAGGCGGGGTGCGCTTAATAACGTCATTGACGTGGTTGTACCAATCCCACGCCGTCCGCCCATCGAATGCTCCGTTGTGGGGACCCTTTCCCTCCAGGGTCTTTCTCCAAAGCTTGTCCACATCGCCGGCCAGTCTCCAAGGCAAACATCCCGTCCGTGCTAGTTGCAAAATCCCCGCGTCGTGGTCAGCGGGAGTGACGTTTCGCTCCGCCAAACCAGACAGCGTATCGCCAAGGACGCCGAGATTTTCAAAGTACCCTTCGAACGTTTCGCGAATGTAATCTTCAAGCTTCAGCTTGGAAGAGTGACGGTGTTTGGCCGTGTACTCTCCGATGATCAGACCGTTCTCACACACAAGAACAGACGCGCCGAGAGAACACGTCAACGCAAACGTCGAATCGTTCCCATGACGGATGCCCATACAAAGCTCCGTCTTGTGTGGAAGACCCATGACCTGCTTGGGTTGCTTCCGCTTTAGCTCACGAAGCTTGAACCCGCCGACCAGCTTCGCTTGATTGGGAGACACCGCGTAGCGTTCATCCACCATCCCCATTTTGTAATCATCCTTCAGGACGCCTTCAATAGTGTCCATGAGTTCACCGTGTTGGATTCCCTTCCAGCGACTCCGATCACCAGCAGACGGTAGCGGAACCTCCCGCAAATCGCCGCGTTCCATCACAGAGTACCTAGCTGAACATACGTTTAGCATCGTAACACCTCCCTTGAAAATTGCGGTCATGGTTTCCAGGTACGCCCTTTGGACCAACCTCGACCGCCAGAAATGATTTTTGCACCGACCGGGGTATGCACGCCCACATCACGACCGCTCATTTCCATGATGATGCAAAGCTCCCGCAGGTGACTTTCGGACACACTTTTGTGAATCTGGAAAACCAGTTCGTCATGGATTGTCAGCAATGGCCGAATACTGTCATACAGTTTTCGTCGGGTCAGATAATCGTGGATTCGGATGATTGCATTCTTGAGCACGTCGCCCGCCGTCGATTGGATGATGTAATTGACTCCTTTATACGCTTCCTGCGGAGGAACGGGTATTCGAAACCCGAAACCGCTGTAGACAAATCCTTCGCGACGCCCGCGTGATTGCACTTCGTTGAACCATTCGACCGCGCGGGGGTAGGTTGTCCGCATTGCAAGATCAAGAGCGTCTGCTTCTACGCCGATCAGAATGCCAAGCTTCTTAGGACGCGCTCCATAAATCCACGCGAAATTGACCCGCTTGCCGAGGGCACGGTCAACCTCCCTACCTGCAATTTTCGAGATACCGTCTGCGGTGATTTGATGCAGGTCTTTACCTCTGGAAAATGCCTCCATCATCACGCGTTCTTGCGATAGCTCCGCAAAGATGCGCAGCTCCAATTGATCATAATCCACGTCGAGCCAACGCCAGCCCATCGGAGGACCAAACAAATCCCGCAGGGGAACCGCTGCGCTCTTTGCGATGTTTTGACCGTTGGGGTTGGTAGAAGAAAATCGAGTCGTCTTCGTGCCGACCGTGTTGTAATGGAAGTGAACTTTTGTCCAGTGCTGTTTGCCTAAGTATTGTTCAATGTCCGTCACCGCCTTGTTGCACTGTTTGAATTCCTGAAGGTCCTGCAACGCTTCGCAGGAATACCGATCCGACAGGTCTTGAATCGTTGCTGCATCCGTTGCAGGTTTTCCGGTCGGAGTTTTGGAGATTACGGGAAGCCCTGCTACGTCGTGAAGCATCTTCGCCAAGTGATCGGGGGAGCGGGGGTTCACGTCGAAGCCTGCAAAGACACTCATCTGGTCACAAAGAACATTGCAGCGGTGACGCAGCTCGCCGTGTCGTTTATGCGCCAGCTTTGATTTAAACGGAACCCCCTCACGTTCCATGAAGTCGATCATCGGGACGACCGCCATCTCGCGATGGTACTGGAAGACTAAACCTTCTTTGTCCAGCAAGGGGCCTAGACCACGCCAGAGCAAAGCGGTTCGCTCCGCGTCGCGGATTGCGTAGCGTTTCAACACTTCCCGAAATTCGGGAACTTTGTCACGGAAGAAAAACGGTGCCCAGTAGTCATATTGGACTTTCTCCCCGCGAGGATAACCCGCGTTCTTGAGCAACGCCCGCGCTTTGACCACCGCAGTGCGTAGCTCCGATTCATCATCCGCAGGGATGTTGAGGTAGAGCAACGCCAGATCTTTCAACCCCTTCGTCTCTTCCCCCAAAACATGCGCCGCAACCACGGTGTCATGGATAATCACGCGATTCGGAACAATGAGGTCAATTGTCGCTAACGCCTGCAAGTCGAACTTAGCGTTGTGGAACACGATATCAGGATACGCATCAATCAACCCTTTAATCTCACTTCGCATTTGCGACGAAATCGACGCCTGACGAGTATTCGGGTCTATATCCCATTGCCAAAAGTAGCGTTCCCCGTTGTGCGTACACGCCGACACTGCGAAAGCGACGTCTTTGTGCGACACGTCCAAACCCGTCGTCTCCGTATCCACCGCAACGTATGGTTCCGAGTATGGAGGGAGCAACGGACGCTGTCGGCGGATCGTCTCATCTAGCTTCGTTTCGAGTTTTCTGACCATTTGGAATCCTCCCAAAAAACAGGAGGGGGCGGATTTCTCCGAACCCCCTCCCGACCCCCGCAGAGACAAGCCGCTACTCTTCCTCTTCCTCCACGCCACGTATGCGCCGAACGTAAGCACGTCCCGTGTCACCAATCACGATGTCGATCTCAGCTTCGGGCTGGTCCGCCTTCAACATCCCAATGACTTCATCAAAGTCGGGATCTTCAGAAACTTCGTACCCCAATTGGCCGATGTGTTGGATCAGAATGTCATAAGGGGTAGCGTCGGTATTCGCGCTAAGCGTACGGGTAGGGTCAATGTCGTCAACTGTGCTGACCACCTCGCCCTCGTACTCCCCATCCGTCACCGCAAAGGTCATTTCCAGAGCAAGGACGCCTTTCGTCCGAAAGCTGTTGCGCAGCTTCGCATCAATCAACTTCGCGGGATAGGTCCCCTCGACGAGACTGGTTTGTCCCGCCATACTCTTGGCACGCCGTGTCGTCACGCCCCAATCAACCTTGGTGTTCTCCTTGTATTGTTTCCAGGACAAGGTCCCCTCCGTCTTGCCACCTGAAGACGCCTTCTTCTTGACGGGGGCTTTCTTCGCTGCGACACCCTTCGCAGTCTTGCGGGAAGCGCGAGCGGTACTTGCTGCACGGCCTGAAGCTTTCTTCTTTGCCATTGTCGAACCCTTTCTATACAGTTGTAGAATTTTGAGTGTCCCACCGGGACTACTGGAGAGAAAACAGACTAGTCGCCCGGACCAAAGTCGTCCACGTCCGCGTCGTCTGTCGCCACAATGCCCAACACGGAGCAAATAGCGTAACGCTTTGCGTAGGTGATTGCTGCGCCTGCACATTGGGTCAGGGTTGCAGTGTCCCGACCCTCGCGGGAACGCATCTGGACCACGGGGAGTGTAAAGCCGAGCTGCATCCACTCGCCAGAACCCGCATGGATTAGGACGGTGGTTGCCCCGACACGCCCGCCCACGCTGCAAGGGAATTGGGATAGGACTAGCTTCGCTTCCGCGAGGGGTCCTTCGATAGCGTCGCGGATTGCTCCAAGGGAAGTGTAAGCATATTTGAACCCTTCGGAATCCTTTCCGATAAGTCCGATGCTTCGCTGCACCTTGTAGATCGCCTCCGCAAGCTTTCCCACAGAGGAGGACATGAGAACTTCCATCTTGCTGAGGATCGGGTCTCCGACACTCTCGACCGTCGGGGTCGGTCGCGGAGGTTCCGACAATGTCGGTTTCGTTCTCCGCGATAGGGCCGGTGGTTTTTTCTTTGCCATCGGTACGTCTCCTTTAGGGGTGAAATGAGGGGTTAAAAAACACAACTATCGAGTCTCGCACAAATGCGAGTATTTGTCAACCCCGCTTTTTCCGCGTTTTTTTCGCGTGTTTTGAATCTTCCACGTTCTCTATGGGGATGATGCACTTTCGCGCAGACTCCGGCGCGTGGACTAGTCCGTCCAGTTTCCCCCGCGTCACCGCGTCGAACATGGGATCCCGTCCCCAAAAGGTAACGAGGTTTGCGGAGTTCGCGAAGTGATGGGGATTGTCGTAGGGGTCATTGATCTCCCGCCGTCCTGCGGTGTCTCGCCAATCCGGATAGAACCCAAGGACCCAATCCACGACTTGGCGGATCAGCCCGTCCAAGAACTTAACCCGCCACGAAGTGAGGTGACGTTGACGAACGGTGTTCCAGTCGTGCCGCCAGAAGTAACCTTTTGGGGATTTTTGAATGAAAGTACGGACCCGCTCTGCGCCGCCCTTGATCAGCGTGCTGGGACGTTTGACCAGATCGTAACGGACACCCTTAGGGAGCCTGCCGTATTCAGATTGCATAGAGAAGAGGTAGAGCATGGTTTGCAGGTCGTGCTCCAGCAGGTCGCGGATGTCCGCCTGGTCCCATTTTGTTTTCGTTTTCGTCTCAAAGAGGTAGAGGTTCTGCATCCCGCCCTTGCGATCTTTGCGATAAAAAACGCCATCCCGGTAACCTTTGAATGGAACAAGAAACATCGTGTCGTCGGCGTATTCGTATTCAAGCCACAACGCGAACTCTTTCTCACGCTCAACCCACTCGACCTTCGCATCGTCTTTGGCCCACCGCTTTCGGTACTCGTCGAGGGTTACTGCAACCCGTTCCATCATCTCTTGAAACTCTTCGATAGAAGGCTTGTCCATGTACTTCTTTCGCTTTGCGATGTACTCTCGGGCGTACTTGGTGCATACGTGCTGGACCCCTTCCCATGTCTGATCTGCGATGGTTTGAAGGTGAGCGTTGCACGCATGGAACGCAGTCCCGAAGTCTAGAGCGAAGCCCTCCTTGACCGGGTAGTACCCTTTGAGGTACTGGAGCCGACACGCCTCTCGGCAAGCAGAAAACGTCTCCAGGAAGCTCTTGCTAATGCCGCGATCAAATAGCTTGTAGACTTGCATCAAAAGTTCTCCTTGAAAAAACGACGGAGTTTGAGGACAGTGGCCTTGCCGGCCAACGTGTGGAAACCGACGGTTCCTGCGGATTCCCCTTGCCGCAAGAGGTAAGCGGGGTGGTAGACATGGATGATAGGCAATGGGAAGCCTACCCGTTTTGCGAGGTGTGCATTCCAATACTTCTTGGCAACCTCGCCCAGCAGAACAACCGAAGACGGGAGACAACGTTCGTAGAATTCGAAAAGACGATCCGAACAATTTTCAGCCTCCTCCGATGTTGGCTGGCGAATCTTTCCGTCCGCGTCCAGCGGTAGGCAGCAAACAATGTTGGTGATGACATAAGTCATTGTTCGATCTTCGGGGAGGGTCTCCAAAATCAGCTTGTTCAGCAACCGGCCTGCCGGTCCCTTGAACGGAACGCCAAATGCGTCTTCGACCTTTCCGGGAGCCTCCCCGAGAAACAGCACGTCGGGACAGTTTGTATGTCCGCGATAAAGAACGACGTTGTGACGTTCTTCGAGCAGGTTGGGGCAACGCTTGCACCGCAGCCATTTCGCTTCAAAGTCTTCAATCGACATCTTTTCCCTCTTTTTCTTTTGTCCGAAGGAAAGCAAGTTCGTCGGTCATCTTTTTTCGCCCTTGTTCATATCCTTTGATATACGCATATCGAGCAACAATAGAGAAAGCTATCACACAAGCTTCTGTTGCGCCTTCGGAATCCTCTTTCTGATTGGAACCGAGTATTGACGCGACGTAAGCCGCATAACGCGCCAAAATTGCCCGCACTTCAGAACTTGCTCCGAGGTAAACGTTGTCGGACGAGTTTACACAAGCCAACATATCGCGTTCAGCAGCTTTTGCTTGCTCCATCGCCTCTTTAAATTTGAAATAGTTCATACAACGCCCTTTATGTCGGGGTTCTCGGAGTCTTTCCGCTGCGCTTTCCATCGTTGCGACAGCTTACGAAAACGTTGTGCTTCTGCCCGCACAAGAGCACGGGCTAGAGGGTCTTCCGGTCGAATAGTTTCCAACGCTTGAGCCATCTTCCGATAGATCAACAACACCGCCTCCGCGGTTTCGACCGTGATCGGCGTCTTCTTCAGCTTCTGGTCAAACATCGTCGAAGTCCTCCCCCTCTGCGACCTTCGCATACTCGACCAGCTTTGGCCAACGTTTGCTCCAGTCTTGTTTGAGAAACCATCTCCAATATGCATCGGAAATATCGTAAAGGTACTTCCCTTTGTGCAGGCCGAACGGCATCCGATCCGTATCGACGTATCGTCCTGTTTTCGGGTCAGGCACAGTTATCTCCTTTTCAAGCAAGTGTGGACGTGGTAAGAATGATCACAAACCTCAAATAGTCGCCACCTCTTACCATCCCTCCCCCACAACAAACCGCGCTTTCCGCAATAACGGCACATCCGGGTCCTGTCGTATCCGACACCGTAACCGAGGTAGTGTCCCTGTTCGTCGATTATGCCAGCTTCATACGCCTCAATGTCCGTCATGAAGCCAGCTCTGTAATCTTCTCGCAGCTCCTCCATGTCCATTACCTGTTCGAGAAACCAATCAGCCATTTCTCCCATCGTCTTCTGCCTCCGCTTCTAGTTCTCTCAAACGCATTTCTAAACCTTCCGTGACGGCAGCAAGGATCCCTAAAGCATCCTCACAGTATTCCTTCTCCTCCTGCCCGAGCGAGTACGATTCCTTTTCCAACATCGTACGAATCTTCATGATAAGCTTGTCAGCCGGTAACTCTTTCATATCATCACCTTTCTAGACAATTGTCAATTTTCAGATGCCCAGTCGGGAACCTGGAGAGAAAACCTAGAGCACCCGATCCGCCTTCAACCGCTGCGAACCTTCAACAACGGAACCGTCCGCATATTTGATGGAGACTTTTATGAAGGTCCAGCGTCGGCCTTCCCAAAAGTCTTTCTCGGCGCGGACGAGTCGCGGGTTGATGGACGACAACGGACGAGAGCAGAAGAACCAGTCGGTAGGGTCTTTCACGACTTTGTCTTGCTGCTTGTCTATACGCCGTCGCGATGGAAGATCAATTTTTGTCATGTCCAATCTCCTTGGGGGATGAAAAAAGCCCGCCACGCTAGACACGACGAGTGTCATCACGCAGCGGGCCGACGGTGGGAGGCTCGCTATTGTACTGGCCAGAAGTAGCCTTCGGTCGGTTGCTCCGTCCAGTTGAATTGTCCATAGTGCTGGGGGTCCTTGCGGAGCAGATTCGCCCGGTGGGACGAATGGACCCGCTCGTCCCCGATCCACGGGGGCATACGCCGCTCGCGGTCGAGGTTCATGACCTGCCAAGTCGTGTTGATGTGTTCGGGGTAGAATCGACCACGCCGGTGAAGCTCCCTAGCACAAGCTAACAGGTAGCATCCTAGAGCGAAGTGATACCCCCGCCACATCTTGCTCGCGGGGTGGTTCGGCCAACCTCCGCGAAGTAGCACTTGACCCTCGTTGTAGAACTGATTACCGAGCCGCTTGTCATCCAGGACAAACGCGGACCAATCGAAGTTAGAATACGGTATGAATGTTTGCACTGCAAGGCCCTCCCAAGGTTTGCGAGAATCTGTTAGTACCGCGAAATCCAAAAGTACATACTATATATTGTTAGGGTCTCTGTCAACCCGTCTTTATTAGGGACGTCATAAGTAGATTTGTGCAAGAGACACTTTGAGGTATGCTACCACCCCCCAACTAAGGGACGATTTTGTAAGTCGTTATTTTCCAACAGTTTAGATATCGGGGGGTTAAGTGTATGGGTGTTCAGAAGTAACATGGATACAGAAAGGGTGATATATACCCCCGGATACTACAGTAACCCTATTGACTTTGTGTTTTTTAGTATACAATCGCACAGTATTGACGGACCCCGAAAAAGACGCTCCACTGGTGGGTGGAGCGGGAGGGTTCTGTCTAAGCGAGGTGTCAAAAGTTAAGTGAAAGAGAGCGAGAGAATGCCTGACAAGAAATCTCCCAAAGTTGTGAAAGATCAAGGAGCGGCGTCCGAAATACTGGACCACTTTAGTGTGGACCGGATCCCCGACTCCCCCTATACAAGAGGTTGCAAGCCGCGTACAAAAGGGAAGACGTTTGAAGGAGGTATCACAAGATTCATGGCGGTTATCTTCGAGGCGAACGAAGAGTTTCCCCTAAGCAAGAAGCTTACCGATCCCTCCATCATGCAACTTCTTATCGAGGAGTTTCCGGAGGCGAAGACAACCAAGTCGCTTATGGAAGGACGCATCTCGGTTCCTTACTTGAGAAAGTCTTACAACCTCGGCTCATTCACTCGCGGAGTAGAGCCGAAAAAGAAATCCGTCAGGTGGAACATCAACGGGGAACCCATCATCGGTACGGGAAGAAGACCCATGACTCGGGAGGAAATGCCCGATCACGTGAAAGCTTTATTTGATTTTCGGGAGGGTCGCGTAGCTAACATGCAGGAAGGCAAGAAGCGTGCCCAAAAGAAAAAGAAGTCCACCAAAACGAACAAGCCGAAGATCGTCAAAAAGCGCACCCGCACCGGAACCCGCAAACGAGGTTCAGTACGTAGTTGATCGGAGAGAACCACTCCCCGGCATTACGATTTTTCTTCCAGGACCTTGTACGGTACGCACTCTCAAAACCGGTGACTATACGGTTGCCGGTTACGAAGAGATATTCTCTTTTGAGCGCAAGTCGGGGAGAGACCTGATCGGGACCGTCGGCTCGGGCCGTTCGCGTTTCGAGAAGGAAATCTACCGACTGCGCGAGTTTCCTATTCGGGTGATTCTGGCTGAAACTACGTGGAAAGAGATTCAGAACCCTTTCAGTAGCATCTACAGATACTCTCGCCAGATCACGCCGTCACACGTTCTTGGAGCCATTTCCGGGTGGATAGTGTCAGGCGTCCCCGTGCTTTTCACCCACAACCAAGAGGGGACCGCGTTAGCGATTCAACGGATCGTTAAGGTTGGCGTCAACCGGATCGAACGAATCGCAAGCTCTTAGGAGACGTTTCAAATGCAAGGCTTAGCTCCGCTGGTTTACGACCTGGAAATCGTTCGAGCGATCCCGCCAAGACCTCCTGGAAAGCAGATAGCAGGAATTGAATACTGCAAGGGATGGGACGATCACGAGAACATGGGCATCTCCGTACTCTGCGCTTACGACTACGCTACAGATCGGTTCCGCGTCTTCACCGCAGAGAACCTCCTAGAGTTCGAAGAGTTAGCGGCGAATCGAATCCCACTCGTCGGATTCAACAACATCCGGTTCGACAACAAAGTGATCCGCGCAAATGGGATCAAGATTGCGGACATGGCATCGTATGACCTGCTCCGCGAGATGTGGAACGCGGCGCGTTTAGACCCCGATAAATTCAGTCCGTCTCACGGTGGATTTTCGCTCGACAAGACAGCGGAGGTGAATCTGGGACACAAGAAAACGGGATCAGGGGAGTTAGCGCCGGTACTTTGGCAAGAAAACCGGATCGGTGAGGTTATTGACTATTGTCTTGAGGACGTCCGTTTAACGCGCAACCTGTTCGACCGTATCCTCGACCAGGGATACCTTCGCAATCCCAAGAATCCCGACACCGTCCTAACTATGCGAAACCCACACCCCACACTAGGGGGGTCATAGGGTATATATCACCCTTTCTGTATCCATGTTATTTCTGAACAAATGTACATTAAATGGGGTTTTCGCAAGTCTAGCAACGGGTTAGACTTGCGGAATCACCCCTCTACCGGGAGGGGTCCAGATACCGCAAAGTGTCTCTTGCACAAATCTACTAAGAAAATACTAGGGAACCCCCTATTGACAAACTCTAAGAGGGGGTTATAATCGGAGGTATTCCGACGATTTTTGATGAATCGTCATCGCTCTTTGACAACTTGGAAACATCAAATAGGGTTCTTCCCCCATCACGTCGATGGGGGACCACATACTTGTGTCATGACGATGGGAGATAATCACAATGACACGCAAGAACACGTCGACGTCGCGTAAACCCACAACCAAGGTTCACCCCCGCATTGTCCTGGAAGACAACGGACGGATTAACTGGGACGTTATTGTCCCACTAGTTGTGCGGGTGGAGATTAACCCGGATTGTACTACTCCAGGGTTCGACCGAACGGAAGCGCTAACTATCGCGAGTAAACACGTGATGGATAGACTGTCCGACTTGGAGGGAATCGACTTGCGCGACGTCGCGAATGTCGATCAAGCAGCGCCAGCATTGTGTACATGGAACGACCGTCTCGCAAAGCAGGCGCTCACCTGGGAGAAAGCGCTGGATAGGAACCACCTGCTCGACAATCCTCCCAAACCTGAACCCCCCAAAGCTACCCCCTCGAAATCGTCCCCAGAAGAACCGGAGACGGTTCCTGTCCGAAAGACGACTCGGAAGACCGTGAGGGGTTCGAAAGCTTCAGGAGGGACGAAATCAGGGACGAAATCGGGAACCCCTGCGAAGAAAACCCCCGCAAAACGTAGCGTCAAGAAAAAGACGACGAAACGACGTTAGTCTAGGGGGTAGGTTATCTTTCCAGGGGGGTGACGGGAAACCGCACCCCCCCTTCTTTTAGGGGGTTTCACAATGTCATCGAAAAAGCGACGTCCTAGGACCCCGACATTCCAGTGCATGGAATGCGGGAAACGATTCTGGACAACCCAAAGCGCAGAACGCGCCGTTACGGAGGGGTGTCCGAAGTGCGGGGGAACCGATATTGATCTCTACGTTCCCCCAAATCCTGATTATCCACGTAATTCGGAGGAAAGCGCAGAATGCTTGAGAATCTTTTAGACCCGCGAAACCTGATCGGTAGACGGGTAGTTGTCGTAATCAATGAAGGGTTCGCGCGACACCAACGAATCGTAGACGTCCGGGAACCCAGCGGGTTCAACTTATCCCCGTTGTACATTCTGGACAACGGACAATGGTTAACCCGTCGTGAGTTTCGACTTGAAGAGGAAAAAGACTAGTCAGTTACTAGTTAACCGGGAACCGGTTCCGTATCGGTTCCCGTTTTTTTTGTACCATAAAAAACCGAAAGGAGCCGTACCGTGGCCACAATCAAACGAAAGACAATCCGACGCAAAGCGAAAGTAGCAACCCCCGCCGCGAAGAAAGTTCGCAAGTCCTACAAACCAACAAAGCAACAAAAAGATTTGTGGGACGCAATGAGCAATTCCGACCAGCATATCCTTGGGATTGCGCGTGCTGGGACTGGAAAGACAACCACGATTGTTGACGGTTTCTCCAAGGTCAAATCGAGCCGGAAAGCAATCGTCGCTTTCTCCAAGCTCATCGCGACCGAGCTGCAAGGCCGGGTCGGGCCGTCCACCCTCGCTTGCACGGTCCACTCTCTCGGGTTTCGACTGTTGAAGGACAAGGGATACGCCGTCGACGGTGTGAACTTCAACAAAATCCGCGACATATACCGCGAGTGTTTTGGCCGTTCCGACGGATCTCTGGAAATAAAAGACTGGGAGCTAATCTACGACCTGGAGAAGGTGGTCGGCCTGGCCAAGGGCTGTCTTGTCGAAACCCCGGAGGAGATTCTCGCATTAGTGAAGCATTACGGCATGGCTTTGGAAGACGAAGAGAAGATTGCGGAGCGGGCCTCCATGTGCATCGAAGAGTCGCGACGGTTGACCGACCGCGTCGATTACGATGACATGTGCTGGCTTCCTATCCAGCTCAAGTTGAAACCCGCACCATTCGGAGCGATGGGCGTCGATGAGACCCAAGACCTGAACGTCTGTCAACGTCAATTGCTATCGCAGTTTTCGAAACGGTTCATTGTGATCGGCGATCCGGAGCAATGCCAACCCAGGGGGACTAAGGTTTTGGCGACAGGGCGCGGCTACGTGCCGATTCAAGACTTGAAAGTCGGGGACCAGTTAGCGACCTACAAAAGCAAAGACACATATTCTCCGGGCCATAATACACAAGGACGCAAGATAGAAAAAATCGAACACCACGAACACAACGGCGATTTGATTCACGGAAACGGAACATGCACAACACTCGAACATCGGTGGCTTGTACGTTTCGATCCGAAAAAAGGGAAGAAGCTACACGCGGTCTACCTAATGTTGTCAGGCGATATTCCGCGAATCGGAACAACACAACTTCAAATGGATTGTGGGTTTGGACCGGGCGTCCGTGCTCGCGGAGAAAAGGTGGATTGTCTTTGGGTTTTGGATGTATTCCCTACTCGCCAAGAAGCGCGCAAACTGGAGTGGTTGCTCTCCCTGAAGTACCAAATCCCGCAAAGGGCCATGTTCGAATGGACGAACCGATCTTGGGAGGAAGAACTAGAACGAGACTTGAAGAATCCGGAAAGGATCGGTGCCCTTCTTCAAGAGTTTGGTCGACACCCACGGTATCCTATGTGGGAAAAAGGAAGCGCCCAACATGTCGGCTATTACTCTTTCATGTGTCGCGGGTACAACCTGCTAAATGGCTGCATGATGGTCGTGCGAGTCAAAGGCCCTCGTGATTGTTCCTGGGAACCACTCCAGTTTACGAGAAAAAGATATGTAGGCGAAGTTTGGAGTTTGCAAGTCGCGCCGACCGAAGGGGGTCGACGTTTGTACATCGCAGATGAAATAGCAACTGGCAATTCTATTTTTGGCTTCAGAGGTGCAGACGCGGAAAGCATTCCCCGGTTTCGGGAACGTCTCCTCGCAACGGAACGTGGACTAATCGAGCTGCCGCTGACGGTTTCGTGGCGGTGTCCGAAGAACGTCGTCCGTCTCGCGCAGACTATCGTCCCCGACCTGGAAGCTGCACCGAACGCCCCGGACGGTATTGCTGCTTTCACCTCCAGGGAGATTGAGGATATCGAACCGCCGGCGATGGTGCTTTGCAGGACCAACGCTCCGCTGTTCGAGCTGTTCAACCGCCTATTCGCACAGCAAATCCCCGTCTACGTCCGGGGTCGGGATATGATTCCCGAATTCGTCGGTCTGGCGAAGAAGGCTTTTGGCAAGGAAACGAGCTGGGAGAACCACATCAACGTGCTAGACCAGTACCAAGCCCACGCGGAAGCTCATCTGATCCGCAACGACGCTCCGCAGATGGCGATAGCCGCCCTGGAAGATAGAGTACAGTGCGTCAAGATGACGGTGACGGACTGCAAGAACGCCAAGGACTACCGAAAGAAGCTCAACGGGATTCTAAGCGACGAAGCAGCGACCGAAGGCGGCTACATCCTCAGCACAATTCACCGCGCGAAGGGGTTGGAAGCAGACCGGGTGGTTATCCTACGCCCTGATCTGCTCCCGCACCCTTACGCGACCGCTGCATGGGAACAAGTTCAGGAATCAAATCTTCGATACGTCGCGATTACGAGAGCGAAGCAGGCACTTTTCATACTGGGCGACAAGTTCGGCCTTTGAATCGTCTTCGTTGATCGCGTTGGGGTTCTGGAAGAGTTCTTCGAGGATGGCGATTAACTCTTCCAGAATCTTCTTCATCTCCGGGTCTTCGATGAACCGGGAGATAATCTTGAGAGCCGCAATGACGACTCGAATCCAGACACCACTCATTTCTGCATCTCCTTTCCAGGTCCCCGACGGGACGGTCAACGTTTGGTGAAAGCCAGTCGAACATTTCGAGGAGGTAAAGGACGCTCCCCGTTTTCCTCCACCGTCCCTTGTGCGATTGCGGGTTCGCTCGTAACGCCGGACGCGGTAATCGCTTTGATACGAACCTCGACAGCATCTCCCGCTTTAAGGCTTTCCGAAATTTTCGCATCATCCGATGTCGTTCGTTCTTGCGAAGCATTCATCGAGACTGTCGCTTTCTTTTCCCCGTTCACGAACCACTCGATTATCTGGCCCACTACGCCGGTAGTCGGACTGACATCCCAGACAGCAACAGCCAACCACGTCGCAGGTGGCGGAGGCGGGGGAGGTGGTGGACTGTCGTCTGGAAAACCACCAACGTCCAACGCGGCGTATTGATCCCCCCACTGGTTCACAATTCGCATGTAATCGCGACCCGTTACAACCCATGCCCCTTCAGGCTTCTGACCCCAAAGATGGTCTGGCCATTTCGAACCGGGGATCTGGTTCCAATTCCCCCAACTTTGATCGTGGATTACTACGTAGTCGTTCAACGTCTGGCCGGTATTTTCTTTGTACCACTGTTTGAACTCGTCGGTATCATCGTACCCGAGGACGGCTTGCGCATGTCCGCCGATGCTCTGGAGAGAAGAAATCAGGTTTCCGGACGGACGGGCTGTGTACTGCGAACCGTGAAACAGAAATCGACCGTCAAGGAGGTAAGACATTGACTTGTCTTCATCCGTTACACGGTCCCAGGCTAACAGCTTGTGCTGTCGTGTTTCTTCCAGGACACAATCCGGAACGCCGCGCCACCAGCTTACGCCGTACCCCTCGTCCGCATCTTCCGCCGTCAGGTCGTATTGGCCGTTGCAGTATGACTTTTGGATACTGATCCCGTATTTGTTCGCAACAGCGTCAATCGCCCGAGCCAACGTCATGCCAGCTCCGCTATGCCCTCGGTTGGCGTACATCATCGCTGTTCCGATTCGAGCACCGGGCCACTTTTGCCGCTCCAACCGCTTCTTGATGTCCGCGCCGAGACAACAATTGAGCATTGCTCTACCTGACCACGATGTACAATTTCCGGTGTCTTGGTTCCCGCGAAGCGCATCTGCCGGCTGAAGCTCCATGTAATGATTCCAAAACGTCGCACGTTTCCCCCTCCACTCTGCACGTGGAATAGCAACGTGCTCAAGACCGCGAAACTGCCCTACCAAGTCTTGGTCTTCCTCCCAAATCTTCTTCATCCACTCCGGACCAGTCGGACCAAAGGCTCCGAAGAACCCCATCTGGTAGACTTGCAACGCGGAACCGGCTCCGCCCGAGTCGCGGATTCCCTTACGGACGCTTTCAAACGTGGTTTGTTCCGCCGCAGATTGCAGCGCAGATTCGAGGGACGGCATCTTGTGTCTCCTAATGGCAGGGTCGCTTCGATTGAATGACCGGAACGGTACGGTGACAAGTCTGGCACCTCCAGACTAGTCTACCCCCTCACTTATGCTTTAGCAACATATCCCCTTGACAATCCCCGATGCCGCAAGGCACCTCATACTGAAAGTTGACCAAATCAATTGCATAGACAGCAGTTGCGATCCGAAGGACTTCGGGGTCGGCATACAATTCACGCCACGGGGGATGGGGATATTGATTGATGTGAGGGAATCGGTTGTTTGCACGCCCGAGCCAGCGGTTGAACTCTTCCGCGTCGTGGTCCAGATTCTCAAAACGGAGGATGCGCAGCATTCCCGTCGGAACCTTTTCTATCCAGTACCATTGCGGAACGGTCAGCCAAGGGCCTTGCTTTTTTCTCGCAGCGTCCGCATGGTCCCCGTTCCAACTTGAAAGACGGACCCCGTTGTATGGTATCCCGTCTTTGACCCACTCGGCGAAGGATGTTGCACCGTCCAGATGGTTCGGTTGAACCTTCTTGACGTATGCGTAAATGGAGACAAGACGGTCCAGCGGATGGCGAATGATTGTGACAAACTGCGTCGCAGATTCGTGACCAGGACGGTACGGGGTGTGTCGCACACCCGCATCGGCTCCGGGGCCGAATAGCTCGCGAAATGAAGTGGACCCGGTTCGAGGAATGTCGATATATCGCCAAGATACTTTAGGCATAGTTCACTGGTTGGATGAATAAGCTCCCTTGAATCACCTTGACCGCTTGGTTGCCTCCATCCCGTCTAAAGTTGGTGCGCATCTTCGTATTAGCTACAGTAATTTGTTTGAGGTACTGCATCTCAAGTCCGGCATAGTCTAAGAACAAAGAACTAGATGCGCCATCGTTTCCGATATAAACTGATCGTTGTGACAACGTTTCGCCCGAATATCCACCACCAGTATCAAAATCCAATTCTAAAGTGAACGTCGTATTTGTGCCTGTTCCTGAATTTGTCCCTGCTTGAAGTCTTATCGAAATGCGAATGTCATACCAACCGACTTTGGTAAACGTCGTTTCATACGTTCCCGTGTTATGTGTAAATCCTAAAGGATAGTTAGCAGATGTGACAACTTCCGAACCCCAAGGAAGTGCTGACACATCAGGCGGATACTCAGTAGAGGTGGACGTGATGTTTGCACGCCAAAGAAGCGGCCCACAACCTCCCTCCACCTGAAAGATCGTCCAATCATAAGTGAGATCACCCGAACCCGTTGCGTCTTTGTCATAAAACGCAAGCGCCCGCGTCCCGCTTGTTCCGCGAAGCTTGAAACGGTTGTTGCAATTGTTTACCGCAGAAGGAGCAATATTGAACGGGCTAGGCGAAAGCGTTCTTCGGTAGGTGGTAGAAATCGTATTATCGCCGGGCGTCAAATGTGCATTCAACTCGACTTCAACGATGATCGCTTCTTGCTGGACGTTGACGATGTGCCATTCATCTTGAGGTGTAACCGCGTTTGACGTTGACCCGACATAAACGCAAACGCCGCGGCTGTTATTCCGCACCCGTGGAAACAAGTTCAACGTGTCTGTGTTCCACGTTGTGTGGTCAACGATGTTCGGACCCTTCAGGGTATCCGTCCCGTCGGGGTAATGAAGATCGGACGTCTGGACGTCATAGACGTTGTTGGAATAAACGCCGGACGAATTTGCCTCAAATAGATAGACGGAAGTCTCTTCATGCCGGACGGCGTAGCATGGGTACTTGACCGCACCGTTGATCAAGTAACCCATGCAGGTTCCCATGTACTGTTCGCCGACTCGCAGCTCCCGCATGTGATTACACTGGTTAACCCCGACAATCCAAATGTCTTCGACTTCCTGCCAGGCGTCCGCGTCACACATATCCGAAGGAAGCTGACCACTTGCTTGGTAGTCCGGTTCTAATCGCTTCCCTTGGTACGCACACTTGCCGATCTCGTCTACGTCGTGATAGCACGATGTAAACGATCCGGGGGATTCACCGGTAACACGAACCACCGCCGTTTCCGCTGGCGGCTTTCGGATTGCATAAAGCGGTCGGTCAGCATGTTCGTTGTACGTGTAACTGTCGGTGACTTTGAATCCGATGTACAACTCGCCGATCTTCAAGACCAGCGGAGTTGGGCATTGATTCAGACAAGTGACCCAAACGTCGTCACCTTCGGTGTTGGGAAAGCCGCACATCGAACCGGAGGTTGTTCCGGTGACGATCTTTCCCGCCCAAACGCAATCGGCATCATCAGCAATCGTGTCGCATTCGTCATTGACCCCGTATATCTTAATGATTTTCATGGGGGACGATCCGGGATCACCCGTCTCGTCGAGGATCAGCCAACGTTGCGTTTGCCAATGGTACTTGCAAACTACTCGTTCCGCGTTGTTGTATGTGCGACTGGATGCCGCATTATGAACCGGCTCGGTATCCGTTGACTTTTGCGACCACGCAATATTTCCGGAGGTTCCGATGGACCCGTAGAGAACCTTGGCCGTTCCGTTGGAACCTGCGGCGATGCTTCCGCCCGTGATTTCTCCAATAAACCATCGGTCGTACGGAATTGAAGGTTCGACAATCGAAGGTCGCGAGTAGGGGTCGGTATTGGCAGGGGCGCGGGTCAAACCTTCCGCCGTAATTTGAGTGAAGATACCGTCTCCGAAATCGTGGAACAAAACCGAAGACAGTACCTTTCCAGGGTACAGACGCCAAAGCCCGGTGAAGGTGTTGTCTCGATCCTCCAGAAGCAAAGCGGATAGGTGAAGATTCGCGAGCGTGGATGCCCGGTTGGAAATCTCCGTTCCGTTTTCCAAGGACCCGTCTTCATCGTAAACAGCGGGGTATGAATCCCAAATCGGGTAAACCGTTTCAGCAACCGTGGAAACGCTGGAGTCAAGCGAAGCCGTTGCTACGTCGGACGAGTACGTACAATCGTTTTTGTGCTTGTCGCCCCACGTAGGTTCGCTGGAATGATCATTCTGGAAAGAGTAGTCCCGCTTGGGCCGGAAGATTCGGAACGTCGCGGGGATCGAAGCTTTTGTGACGTCCTGCGGATGCGTGTGTTCGACCAGACCGTCTTTCAACGCCTTGGTCAACTCTTGCGAGATTACGGTATCCGTATCCGATTTCGCGACGATTTTAAGATCACCCGTTTGCCAGACGCCAGCACTGACCTCATCTAACTCACGGGTGATCGTATGTCCAGTGTCTTCCAAAACGCGATTGATCGCGTCCCACGCATTCCAACCCCAAAACTGATAGTGTGGCGTTTCTTCGGGAAACGTCAAACCGGTCGTTCCGGGGTACGCTCCTACCGCCGACGGCAGCGCATCCCACAAATCTTCAAGGATCGAATCCCATGTCCAATCCGAGCCAGAATCCTGGGACGTGTAGAATAACGTACCGTCTGGTTCCCAGAGGTTGTACGCACGGTTAACCGCCGATAGGTGGGCCAATACTCTTCGATCACAAAGTTGGAGGAGGAAGACACTGTCGTCCTCGGAAGAGCCGGCGAGTACAGCATACACTGACCAAACGCACAAATCCCGGAAGGTGATTGCGCCTTTGCCGGGTTTGTCGTCCACAACAAAACGAAGATCGAGAGAGATAGAATCGAGAGTGCTAGGAAAATCCGATTTGCGTAGGAGAATCCAGCCATTTGCAGGCTCCTTTCCTCTAGAAAGAGTAAAGCTATTCGCGCGCAGCGCATCATTTGGAAGATCGACACCTAGACGGTTCGCCTCACGGTACAACTCCCGTGGGTCGACAACCGCCTTGTCGTTGAGGGTGATGAAAGCGTTGCTCATTAACCACGTTTCTTATGAACGCCTTTGATGGTTCCTTTGTTCGCAGAAGCGTAGAATACCCGCTTTCCTTTGGAAGAGCCATACTGACGACGCATCGCCCGCATGACCTTTCGTCCTTTCTTTGTCAACGGCATTGTGACACCTGTCTATTTTTGAAGTTCCCGCCGGGATCTCTGGAGAGAAAACCTAGGACTTCGCCCGTTTGCTACTCCGTTTGGATCGCTTACGCGGCGACCGTTTCGCGTCCCGTTGTTCGAACGTCTTCGCCATGTCCACCTTCTGCTCGACCGTCGTGTCGGAAGATGGTGAAACGCCCCTTCGATTTGCTTCGCGGCGGACCCCTTGATGTGTGCGAAGCATGTGGAGCCGTCGCCACGCACTGAGGTGTTGCAATCGCGTCTCCTGGTGGAGCCGATACCATGCCGGTGTGCCGACGTGTGCTCTGCGGTCGATTTCTCGGACGTGACCCCACCGGACGGGACGGCCTTCGGTCGTCGTGGGTTGGAAGTCCCCATGAGCGCCGTGACTTAGTTGTCCGATGGACGCGGTGGGTGCGGAGAAAATAGGCATCAGCTTGACTCTTTCCTTTTCTTTTCCAGACTCAGCAGGTGGGCCATGCAGTTGGATCGAATTTCAGACAGCTCATTCTTTACGGAGGCCAAACTACCGTTTTGCGTTGAAACGTACCTTTCCAGCGTATCGCGAATGCCTTCCAACGATGTTTCCATCCGAACGAGTTGTGTGGTTTGTGTCGATTGCAGATCAACCACATGCCGGATAACTTCTTCGTGGCGTTGATCGGTTTGTTTTGCCACTTCCGCCCACCTCAACAGATCAGAGATCCGGTCGTGGTCAACAGAAACTTTGTCCCGGACGCGGGCAAAGTCGCTATCTATCTTTTCTTTCCAGGAAATCAGTTTCCATGCTCGATGTGTAAGCCAAGTTGTCAGCGCGGTGACCACAGCCAACACCCAAGGTATTAGGTGTCCTTTAATTTCATCCCACATGATGTACCCCGGCGAAACTAGGTTGCTTCGACTTGAACGTGTTCTTCCGGTTCCACGGGGACAGCTTCTTCTCCTGGCGTCTCCGACTCGCGGAGTAGCGGCAACGTTTCAATTTCGTACGGAACATTGCCAAAGTTCATGTTGACCAACGGCTTGATTATTTGGCGATCAGTGTCGGTGACTAACCAAAATGCCAACTCCTGCAAGATCGAGAAAAATGCTTGCTGCGGAACGCGCCGACCCGCAAACGCCCCCGTGCCTTCGGCGCGTGCAACTTCGGGAGGGATTCCCATACCCTCCCACTCTTCATCCTTCAAATCTGCGATGACTTCACGAATATCCGCCGACGGAATTGTGGACGTCCCCGCCGAAATTTCCCATAACCGCTGATTTGTATCCGGGTCAACCGTGTTGGGAAGAACAAGGGTTCCACCTGTCCGTCGCTTGTTGACAATCTCAAGCGCCAGCTCGCGGTTCGATTGCGACTGCCCCTCTACGTTTGTCGTTCCATCCTCTGGAGGATAATACAGCACGTCCCCGGAGTAGAGGTATTTGTAGAAGTAGAGACGCCTTGCGTCTTTGGCTCCGCCATCGCTGTAGATGTCCCACCAGGGATCGAAGGTTCCCTTGAGCCGGGAGCAACCGAAGTAGGGATCGTACTCACGTTCGTGGATGTGCCAAAACAGCTTGGGACCGTTCAAGTAGACCTTTCCGCGAGAACCCCCGTGGATTTGAACGGACGCGGAAGCAATCTCGTCTGCCAGAACGAGCGGCTTTACGTCGCGGGGATGGATGTATTTCAGCGTATCAAACGCAATCCGGTTTCGCTCGTCAACGCGATAGAGCACCTCGTGCCCCACGTACCCCCACTCAATTGCCCGGAGGGCTTTCATCGCACTGTTTTGGATGAATCGGGTCAAGTTCGCGTCGATGAATTGCCCTACGTCCTGGCGGCGGCATTTCACCTCATACCGGAGGTTCGCCAAGAGAGGTCCTTTGATCAGGCGGAGACCGAACCGAATCCGCGGATCGGAAAGCATCAGCTCGACGTACCCCAGCGTCCAAACCGGCTTTCGGTGGACGTACAATGCATAGTACCCCGCAACAGCAGGACGGTATCCAGCAGTTTTGGGCGGCCCGAGCAAGCTTGTCTTAGTGATCATGGAAATCCCCCCGCTTCGCCAAATCCAGCAGGTAGCGGGCTACCTCGTGGTCCGTATACTTCCAGTCCCCTGTGGACGTGTAGAGCAAGTAGCGAAGCCGCTCCGGACTAAGTGGCGCCGCTGCTTGTCTCTGCTGCAATTCCCGTTCCGCCAGAACGACCGGCAAAAGGTCCTTCAAAAGTCGGATGTCTGCTCTGCTGAGGGTTCGGGGGTCGAGCCGATACCAGTATCCAACGGAAACCGCGTCGCGACTTTTTTTTTGAAATCCAAGTAATTATACACAATCGCCCGGTGGAGAAGCGACGCTTGTGACAGCGTGATTTCGCACCCGTCCGATTTCTCCCGAACCCAGTCTCGGAGGGCTGCGTAGAGGTCCTTCTCCGACCCTTCGGATTCCACAACTTTCCTTTCCAGGGATTCGACGGTATCTTGAGCCTCGAAAAGGTCGACGGCCAGGGAGTTCCCGTCGGGTAACTGGATAGATAATGTAGGGTTGTCTACTAGTGAAACTTTGTACACATCGTCCACGTTGCGTCTCCTATCCGATGTTGAAAGCCTCCCCCGCGAGTTGAATGTTTTGTGTCAAATCTCCGACCGGTATTCCGGGGATGGAATACTTGATCTGCCAGACCGCCGCGTACATCGGCAGGTTGTCCGCTGTTCGGAACTCTTTGTATTTGAACCTTCGAGATTGCGGACGTTGGTTTTGCATGGCCAAGCCGCCAATCTGGAGCAAAGCAGGAATCGGAATTCCGTACACGGCGCGGACAGCTCTCCCTTCCAGAACCACGTTGTAATGCGGCTCGCCTCGCGTTTGTAAAACAGAAACCTTGCGGTCCTGCGACGCCCCGCTGTACCCCGGAGAGAAGGACGCAAGGTTTCCGACTTGAGAGTTTAGGTACGCTTGATCGGACGGCATTTGCGAATAGCTTTTTGGCTCCGACAGCCTACGGTGGGTTGCGGTGTTCGTATCCTCTTCGATGAAAATGTCGTTTTGAAAATTAAGCCAGCTCCGACCCGGAGGTGGCGCATCTGATGTAATCGTTGGGTCCTGTTTATCCGAAGGCGGATTGACTTCCGGGTCGTCTCCTGGAGAAACAAAACCTTGCGTGCTGCAAAGGCCAATGATTACATCTTCGTTCCTGTCGAAGAGGTTTGCAAATCCACGGGGACGTTGGACGTTCGCCATGCTCGCGCGCCACCGTTCCCACGTAGATTCTTTCGGTAGAGGATCCCACAAACCGGAAGCGGAGATCAGCTCTTTAAGGGAGCACAGTAAGTGCCACTCTAGAGAGATGGAAACGTTTCGGGAAAATATCTCATCGGTGATTTGTAAGCTTCGCAAGATAACCGAGCTGCCCGGCTTTTCTTCATCTCCAGGAGACGTGTACGCGGGGCCGCGTCCCGCGTAAGACTTGGAGTTTTTCAATGCGTTGCGAAGTGTTCGGATAATCTCGAACATCGCAAGGTATGCGGTGCGTTTGTGGTAGCCTGGAGCAACCTCGAAAGACCCCGACAGATTGACCGCCCAAACGGAGTTACCGGAAAGGTATTCAGCGGTGCTTCGCACAGTGTAAGAAACGCGGGGAGTAACGATGCCGGGGTAGTACGGATTGTCCGAAGGAATCTCCGAATCGGTGATAGTGAACGATAGTACACGTTTGTCGGGGGACAAAGAAAAGGATTGGCTACGCTGAAAGTTATCCAACGGTTCGAAGGAGATCCGGTTTCGGTACGCATCCGCCGTGTCAATAAACTTCGTTCCAAAGGACCCTTGCCAACCCTGACGGGTGTGGTTGTTTGCAATTTCCAACTGACCGGTGATCGTCCGTACAGTTAGTCCGTTCTCGGCGATGTTCCACGTCAGCGAGTATTCATATTCCGCGATGTTCGTAAGCTGCTGCGGACAACGCGGGAGCGTCAGCTCCACAACCCAAGTGATCCTTGCAGCTCGCGTGCCGATAGGCTCCCACTGGAATGACCGGGGTTTGGGACCGTGCGCAACATCTGCTTTTCCTCCAGCGGCGATACGGAAGTTCGCACCAAAACCCGCGTCGGTTATAGAAAGGATTTGACCCTCCACGCCAAGCTGCGCTTGGAGGAGAGACATGGTTTGATCAAGCGACGCACTGTCGCTTGTGCAAGGAACGTAAATAATCGACGAAACCGATACAACGTATTGGACGTACTTCGTTTGGATGTTGCCCGTCGTTGGGATGTAGTTCATCTGGACCTGGACTTGCGACCAGGCAGGGAACGTGTAGCCGTTGTATGCGACGGTGGACATTACAAAGGATTCCCAAAACGGTCAAAACCAGCAGGACCGGCTCCGGGAGGGCCGATAGGACCTGCGGGCGGGTTAGCGGGTCGCGGACCTCGTCTTTCATCTCCAGGTAAGGTACGGACGTCTGAAGCGGGCGGTAGCGAGTTGAAGAAGTCAAACAAGTCGCCGAATCCACCTTGCGGCAGAGCTGCTTGTGGCGCTCTTTGAACTCTTAGCCAATCGAGAATGCCAGAAACGCCTTCTGCAACGTCCTTCTTGATATCGTTCAAAAACGTGTTGGCTTTCGTCAACAGTGGCTCGTAAATCGTTTGCAGTCGAAACTTCAATTCTTCCCAAGCAAATTCTGCCTCACGGGCCGAGCGAAGTTGTTCCGCTACCGAAGGTCCTAAAGCTTGTGCTCTGCGCTGTTGCAATTGAAACGTTTGAATCTCACGGAGGGCCGACTCCAAATTGATCTCGCGGGATAACCCGCCAAGCTCTCCAGCTAAGCGGGATGCCCGTTCGTTTAGGAAGTTGTTCAGCGTCTTGAATGCGGCAATCGCACCGGTCACCGCAAGAGTCAAGCCGCCAAGAGCAATTCCAAAGGCTCCTACGCTTCCGAGAAGTCCCGTCAGACGCCCCGTTAGAGAACCAAACAATCGACCAATCGCAAAACCGCGAAGTGCTCCTCTGCCTCCACCGCCGTCCTGCTCTTGTCCGTCTTGCGAAGCTCTTTCCCCTTGTCGATCCCTGAGACGAGCAACCACCGCCTCCCGGAAGACGTTGACCGAAGTGATCAGCTCTTGAAGCTGTTGATTGAGACGCGGAACCCCCATCGACGTTGTTGGACCAGAAGGTCCACCGAACGCCTCTTCACTCCTTCGCTCCAAATCGCGAAGGTCGATGGTAAGGGTTGCATCATCTGCCATTGTTTACGGCCAGTTGGCTCGCGGGTCGGTTGTCGGGTCTGCAACGTACCATGCGGGATTGGACCCGCCCAAAGCTTGTCCGCTAACACGGTCGTTTCCGCTATGATCGTACGGCAACGCTTGCAAACGGAACGGAACCTCGCGGAGTCGACTGCTCAGCGCATAGCGTATGGGAGAGTTTGGCGGAATGACCACGCCTTCAAAGTGATAGTGGTCCGGGGTAATGTTTGTCCCACATGCGGTAGAGATTAAGCCGATCCCCAGTTGCAACGCATCTTCCTTCGCACTGCAACCGAAAGGGCCGACGTATCCAGACGATCCGTACATGTTCAACAACGTTGACATGCCGGAGGCATTCCATTCGATCAGGGTAAAATTGAGAAAGCAATTCCCGCCCTGCATGATGAAATCTTGAATCGTCTCGGCTCCATAGTTGTCGCCAGCAATCGGCTGCATACTACGGACAATTTCTATCTCGATCCCGTCTCGCGTCTTTCCCAACGGGACCGCACTTTGCCCCGGCGTTGCGCCCGCGTACGGACTGAGGTACAACTCAAAAGGGCCTGCAAGAAATGACATGACCTTTACTCCATCGAACTTACGTTGTGA